>Ga0114975_10002111_pt1 | contig 13734 bp, 10 predicted proteins | sample S_130626_EF_Meta_FD_87031 | JGI IMG/M metagenome (GOLD analysis project Ga0114975, IMG submission 87031) | Freshwater microbial communities from Lake Simoncouche, Canada to study carbon cycling - S_130626_EF_MetaG | ecosystem: Environmental > Aquatic > Freshwater > Lake | place: Lake...
ATTCAAAAAAATCCTCGATATTTAAATGCTCAGCAAATGCAAACGTAGAGTCATGCCCACTCTTATAGTGCGTGTATCCATAAAAAAGCTCATCAGCGCCTTCCCCAGTAACAAGGACCTTGCCTTTATTTCTGGTTTCAGCAGCTAGAATATTAACGGCTAAGGCATGCGGATGGCTAAGAGGGGCTCCTTGAGCCTTTATTGCTGATCTTAGTTGGTCTAAAACATCAATTTGATTGAAATCAATATTAAGATGTTTGAGATCCAACTTTTTGCATAACTGCTTTGATTTCTCTGCTTCTGTTGGTCGACTGTCGGAGCTCACAGTCAATGCTCGGTGAATATCCAGAGATTGTTTCTTTGCAAAAATTGCAACAAGAGTAGAGTCAACTCCCCCTGAAAGTGCAAGTTGAATGGGTACATCCGCTATGAATCGCTTTATTATTGATTCAGATATGTGGGATTTTAAATTTTTTTGTTTATTGCCATTGCTAGTCTCGATCGCTACTTTGTAAAATGGTTTCTCGCTATAGTAATCGTCCCAACTTTTTTTAACTTCAAATTTCCATTTTTCAAAGTCAAAATATACAGATGCTCCAGGGGGAACTTCTTTGATACCTTTAAAAAAGGTTGCTCCATAGTGCAGATCTTTGTAGACAAAATAATGCACTATCGATTCACTGCATACTGGTAAATATTTTTGATATTGGGCGCAAATCTCTCGAATGGCGCTCTCTTCAGATGCTAGAACTAGCAGGTTATCGTCATAAAAAAAGTAAAGGGGTTTTTTGCCAAAATAGTCACGTTTAGAAAAAAAAGTTTTCTTTATTTTATTTAAAAAAATGAATGAATAAAAACCACTTTCATACTTTAGGCTCTCAAAATCATTGATCACTAAAGAGTGAAATACTAACTTGGTATCACTTTCAAATTGAGTATCGTAAAGCTCCTCGCCAATTTTTTTATAGTCATAAAGTTCTCCGTTGTAAGCTAAGCAGTAATCCGCATTGCATATAGGTTGATTTGATGCGGATGTTAAGTCTTGAATGCTTAACCTCCAGTGGCGTAATTTGGCCCAACCAAAATCTACCTCTTCTGTATGATCGGGCCCTCTATGCGACAGAAAATTGCTATCGATTGCTTTTAAGGGGGCGCCTCTAGAGGCAACTAGAATAAATCCGCACATTATCTTAGGCTCATCAACCAATAATTATCGTCGACTAACTTTACTATCCTAAATCCAAGTTTAAAGTTTAGATTTATATTTTTGATATTAGTTATTTTAGTAACGGCTTTTATTTCTTCAAGATGCCCAATATTTACCTTGATGTACTCTATAAAACTACAAGACATCGAATACGCTAGGCCTAGGCCCAAATATTTTTGGTTTCCTATATATTTTCCCATCTCGTAACCATGACGGGTTTTGGCGATATTTATTCCTCCAATGTAGTCGCCACTCAACTCATGTAGGCAAATAAAATCCAACCTATCGATTAAAGGGTAATTGATTTTGAATCTTTTATGGGTGTCGAGCGCTATTGGGAGGGAATTCTTGATTTCTTTCAACACATGCTCAGCATTTCTTATCTCAAGTAGCTTTGAGTCGTTTGCTGTTGGTAGCCAAATAAATATAAAATTTTCACCATTAGAGCCTAAAAATTTATTAGGCGTAATATGACCATCCATTAAAGAATTCTTAATTTTTAAAAATTGTGTATGAGGCATTAATTTAAGTCTGTTATAGCTACAATTTCTGGTCTAAAATATTTTTTAGTGGTGAATAGATGTTTTTAAGTGAAGAATTTGTTAATTTGATTGAATGAAATTTATTGAGTAACTTATTTAATAATCTGTATCTAGATAATACAGAGCCAGAGAAAGCCTTTTTAAAAAATAAAATTCATATTACCCGCAGCTTGACTATTCTCATAGGTATTCATCAAGGGCTCCTATTATTTATTTGAAAGGAATAAATGATCTTGCATGGCTCTAAACATATATTCTGCACGCATCCAGTCTGCCGGGGTATCGATGTCCTGTACACGGTGGGCTGGTATAGGTACGGGTGATGCATTTTCGCTAAAAAGAGGCTTGCCTTTCAGCCACGCCTGCGCCTTACCCCAATAAAACTGACTTGCATCGTGCCATGTTTCTTCCAAATCTTGTGAACGAGAATTAAAGAATTCAGGATGGAGCATTTGCACTCGTTGGGCTGCGGTTATGCGCATGGCTCGTTGAATCGGGGATTGATAGTTGGTGACTGAAAAAGCAAAATCCGCACCTGACTCTCTAAGCACTCCAAATCCACGCTGTAGGTCTTCGGCCATCAAAAAAGGGGCGGTAGCATAAATGCAGCATACTTCTGTCGCAGTCTGTCCATGCTTGTTTTGCCAGTCGATGGCATGGGCGATTACCGGAATCGTTTCTGTATAGTCATCTGCGAGATTTTTTGGTCGCAAGAAAGGCGTTTTTGCGCCATGCTCTTTTGCTATTGCCGCTATTTCAATGTCATCAGTGCTTACAATAACATCATCAAAACAGTTGCTTTGGATTGCCGCTTGAATTGACCATGCAATCATCGGTTTGCCGCCAAATGTTCTGATGTTTTTTCGCGGGATACGTTTGCTGCCTCCGCGTGCTGGTATGACGGCGATAATCATAGCCCTAAAGCCTCCTTTAGGCTTGTAGTTATGAATTGGAGATCCACTTCAGTCAAATGAATATGCATGGGGAGGCTAATTGCTTCCCGGTAATACTGTTCTGCTTGTTCAAAGTCACCCTGTTTGAAACCTAAGGTTTGATAATAGGGTTGAGTATGCGCAGGGATATAGTGCAAGTTGACCATGATATTTTTGGCTCGGAGTGCCTCAAAGACCCCTAGGTGCGAAACATCAATATTATCCAATTGCAGCCGCACTACATATAGGTGGTAAGCGCTATTGCTGTCTGGGGATTGCCAAGGTAATGTTAGTGGCAAATTGGAAAGTAGTTCGCTATATCGCTTAGCTATTTCCTGGCGACGGATTATGTAATTCATTAGTCGTTTCATTTGGCTTACGCCAAGCGCAGCTTGCATATCACTCATGCGATAGTTGTAACCTAAAGCTATTTGTTGGTAGTACCATGGACCCTGTTCGGGCACCGTCATTAGGGATGGGTCCCTTGTGATTCCATGGCTACGAAGTAGGTTTAGGCTATTCGCGATTTGGGTGCTATTGGTCAAGACCATTCCACCTTCTGCAGTGGTGATTATCTTAACGGGATGAAAGCTGAAGACGGTAACGTCGCTGAAGCGACAGTTTCCAATTGGCTCCCCCATGTATTGACCTCCTATAGCATGCGAAGCATCTTCAATGATTTTGAATCCGTATTTTTGACTCAAAGAATGGATTGATGCCATGTCACATGATTGACCCGAAAAATGGACGGGGATTACGATTTTAGGGAGCTTATTTACTTTAGCTGCGGCAATAAGTTTTTCTTCAAGTTTGATGGGGCACATATTATAGGTGCGAGGATCGATATCTACAAAGTCTATTTTTGCGCCACAATACAACGCGCAGTTTGCTGAGGCAACAAAAGTATTTGGCGAGGTCCAAAGTAGATCTCCGGGACCAAGATCAAGCGCCAAACAAGCTGTATGCAATGCGGCTGTTGCATTGCTGACTGCTAGAGCATGTTTTGCGCCTGTAAATCCAGTTACACTAGACTCAAATTTTGCAATTTGCGGTCCTTGAGTTAAAAAGTCTGAATTTAGTACCGAAATAACGGCGTCAATATCCTCCTGAGTGATATCTTGACGGCCGTAGGGAATCATTTTAGATTCTCCCGATCGCGTCACGATTTTTGTAAATCCAGGATTGTAGACTTGCATCACTCATCCATTCGAGATTGTTGTCGCTTGAGTAAGTGAATCCCTCTTGAACCTTTCGACCATCTTTGATGCGCTCAGGACTATTCCCCCAATCATTTATGGTCGGTAAAATTTTAAAATGCTGTTTATATTCATATGTATAGTAAGAGTCTTCAGGCCCAATCATTTGTTCATGTAGCTTTTCGCCAGGACGAATACCAACAAACTCTTGTTTACACTCTGGTGCTAAAACACGAGCTAAATCAACGACTCTCATTGAAGGAATTTTTTTTACATAAATTTCCCCACCAATCATGTCTTCAAAAGCATGCCATACTAATTCAACACCCTCCTCAAGAGAAATCATGAACCGAGTCATGCGGTCATCAGTAATGGGTAAAATGCCTGTGTCTCGTATAGACATAAAAAATGGAATGATTGAACCGCGTGAGCCCATAACATTGCCGTAGCGTACTACAGAAAACTTGGATCCATGCTCCCCGGAGTAAGCGTTGCTTGCAACAAAAAGTTTGTCTGAAGTAAGTTTAGTTGCTCCGTAGAGATTAATCGGGCTGCTAGCTTTGTCAGTGGATAGGGCAACTACACCTTTAATGCCTTTATCGATGCAAGCATCAATTACATTCATCGCACCATTAACATTAGTTTTTACGGACTCAAAGGGGTTGTATTCAGCAGTTGGTACGATTTTGGTTGCCGCTGCATGAACAACGTAATCTACGCCATCTAAAGCGCGGTAGAGTCGGTCTTTGTCGCGCACGTCCCCAATAAAAAACCTTACTCGATTATCACCGTGAAATTTTTTTGCCATGTCCCATTGCTTAATTTCATCACGGGAAAAAATAATAATTTTTTTTGGATTATATTTGGCTAGAGACATTGGCACAAAAGTGTTACCAAAAGAGCCGGTTCCACCGGTTATTAAAATTGTGGAGTTTTTGAGCATTTAAATTAAATCCCTCGGTTCATTATTAGACTTTAGCTGTTTTAATGCGTATCGAGTGTATGTAGGTCAACTCTAAATTTGAATTTTTTGCCAAGGTAGCTTATTCCACAGTAATGCACTTCAACTAATGTTGATAGATGGCCAAAAGGGGCACATCTAATGGGTAAGCTATCTGCAATAAATTACATTCTAATTATTAATTGTAATGCTTTGCCTGCTACTGAATGATAAATTCGCCATCGACCCCCATGGTAAAAAACTTTAAGCTAAAGAATGTTATGAATTGTGTGACATCAATTTCCAAAGGATGGATCCATTTACGTCTATTAAGAAACCACCAACAGTTATTTGAAGATATTGAGACACATGCCGCTGCTTAATGTCGCTAGCATATCCGCGCTCCTAGATTGACGCCGTAGAGGCTTACATGGCATTACATAGGTAAGGGGCAATTACAATTGCATGGGATCATAAGTACTAGCAATTATCGCTCTGAAATTACTCATCAATCGTATGTAGAAAAAAGTCAACTAAAAAAGTCTCAAAAATAAAGAGTTTCCAAAAATAAGACAGGAGGTTGGGAGTTAGCCTTGTGGGAAGAGGTACAATATAAAAAAAAGTTTACCTAAGATTTAAATATAAATTTATGATTAATTACCGAGTATTGTCTAAAACTAAATCTTTGTCAGTGCTAATTATCTTATTAATAAGATTAACAATCGCATTTCTGTCAAGGAGACAATATCGTAGCAAAGATGAAGTTAAGAGTGATTATGATCTAGGCTCTTGGAGCGCAGTATTGAACGAGAAGAGGTGGCTAAAATTCAATAATTTAGAGAGCTACCTAACGTTATTTGGAAGAAAAGATTTTCAGATTGCGAAAATAGATAATGAGATAGTAAAGATTAAAACGAGTGATTATTATATATATAGATTGAAAAAAATAAACCAAATTATCTTAAATTATTGTAACGGCGATGATGAAATTTGTGAGCTTGGATGTGGTTTCGGATTTAATATATTATCACTAAGAAGTAGTGATAATTATAAAAATTTATATGGTTTTGATATATCTAAAAATGCAATTGCAGCGGCTAAACTTTCTAGCAAGCATTTCAATCTTGAAAATATTACATTTGATCAAATTGACTTAACCAATCCAGAGGATCTAAACTGGGCCGGCATTAAAAATAGAACAGTATTAACTTATTACTGTCTTGAGCAATTAAAGCATTCGCTAAATAGCGTCCTAGAAAATATTATTAACTCAGGTGTCAAGAGGGTAATACATCTTGAACCCACTATCGAGTTGCTGGATTTTTGGAGTATTAAGGATTTAGTTAATTACCTATATATAAAGAGAAGGGATTACTTGGACAATCTCATTACATGTTTGGAATCTTTAGAGAAAGCTGGAAGGATAAGAATAATAGAAAAAAAGAGAATGTATTACTCTCCAACACCCAAAAATGATCCAACTCTAGTCGTTTGGGAGCCTATTTAGGAATTTGAAGTCAATTTAGAATTAATATGTAATAAATAGAGGTTAATTAAGATGGCGCACAGATCAAGATAATTTACAATTAAAGTTTTTTCAAGTAAAAATAGGTTAGATATTCTAAATATACCCCAAATATATTGTATCGTATTTACTCCTCTTACTTTAAATTAAACTACTATACAAGAAGATTTTATAAATAGTATTGTCAAACCATTAATTTTACCTCTGCATGTAGGGCGTAATTATTGAAAAATAAAAATTATGAAATAATGTCAATGTCAAATTCAAATTCAAATTCAAAAAAAATAATTTTTTTACTTCGAGAATTTTTTTCTCATATTAATAGAAGCAGAAGAAAGCAATTTTATTTTCTTTTATTTCTAATGGTTTTAGCATCACTATCAGAAGCAGCCAGCCTTGGGTTAATTATTCCATTTTTAGGCGTACTAGCTAACCCTGGCATAATATTAAACATCCCTTTTTTTAATATCGGATTTATTAATAATGCAATAACTTATCAAGAATCACTTCTTTATCTAACAATCGCTTTTGTTTTTTTTGCAATATTTTCCGGGGGAATACGTCTGTTCTTGGTGTGGTACACATCACATTTATCATTTGCAGCAGGAGCTGATTTAAGCCTAAAGATGTACTCTCGAGTATTGATGATGCCATACATTTCTCATATTTCTCAAAACAGTAGTGAGATTATTAATGGAATCACAAATAAAGCTAATAATGCAATTATTAATATAATAATACCCTTTCTTATAATAATTAGTAGCATCATGCTGTTAATTTCTATTCTATTAACGTTGCTATTTATATCCCCACAAATTTCTATAATATCTATAGCCGGCATTGGGGTTATTTATTTTTTTATTGGTTTTATTAGCAAAAAACGTTTAATAAGAAATGGAAAAAATATTGCCAAGGAGTCTACAAGGGTAATTAAATACCTTCAAGAGGGTCTGGGGGGGATACGAGATGTAATTATTGATGGTACTCAAGATAAATTTATTGATGAATATCGTAAGGCTGATTTTATCCTTAGATATTCACAGGGCGATAATTACTTTCTTTCCCAGAGTCCAAGGTTTGCTATGGAGGCATTGGGCATGGTGATGATAGCAGCAATAGCGTATTTTATGAGTCTAAGTTCAGAAGGTGTTGGGGCAGCAATTCCAGTCCTTGGCGCGCTTGCCCTGGGTGCGCAACGGGCTTTACCGCTGCTCCAAAGGGTCTTTGTAGGATGGTCAAGCTTGCACGGCAACCTCGCTTCATTGCAGGATATTCTTGAACTCCTGGGTGAAGCAAACCAAGTTGGGTCTGTTGGCAAGAACGTTATTCCTATAAATTTTACTAAAAATATATCTTTGGTAAATGCGTCTTTTGCATATCCAGATAATGAAAAGATGGTGTTAAAAAATATTTCAATTGAAATTAATAAAGGGGAAAGAGTTGGTGTTATTGGGTCGACCGGCAGTGGCAAGTCCACTTTGCTAGATACTATGATGGGTCTTTTGCATCCATCATCAGGATTTTTATTGGTGGATGGAGTGGAGATCAATAAAAATAATCTAAAAAATTGGCAAAAACGTATTGCTCATGTTCCTCAAAATATTTATTTAGCTGATGCTTCGGTTGCGGAAAATATTGCGTTTGGAACGCCAATAGATAAGATAGATTATGAGCGTATAATTAACGCGGCAAAAGGTGCTCAAATAGTAGATCTAATAAATTCATGGCCGAATAAATTTGAGACAATTATGGGTGAACGTGGCTCTAAAATATCTGGAGGGCAGATGCAGCGTATAGGTATAGCAAGGGCGCTATATAAAAATGCCGATATTATTTTTTTTGATGAGGCTACTAGCGCTTTAGATGTCGAAACTGAAAGTTATGTAATGCAAGCCATCGAGAATATTGGAAGAAATTTCACGATTATCATAATAGCCCATCGACTAACAACCCTAATTGGATGTTCAAGAGTAATCAAGCTTGATGACGGCCAAATAGTCCAAGAGGGATCGTACTTAGAGGTTGTTAAGGGTATGTATAAACATTAGTCATATATTGAAATCAAGATCTTGAGTCTAAAGAAAGTTGTTACATCTTCTCAAATTGGAGTATTTATTGACTCCAATCTAAGGCAGCTTTTATCGCTATTACCATATTTGCATTCAAGATTTTTCTCGAAAAGAAAATTTCCCACTGAAAATTATTTTGTATTTTTTTTGTATGGCGGCTATGGTGATGCCATACTAACGTTAGATTTAGTCAATAAATTAAGTGGTCTTGGCAAGGTGCTTTTATACGTGGACTCAAGATTAGAAAATCTTGCTTTTCTATTCCCAAAGAATTCAACTGTAATTATTTACAATAAGAGAAAGTTCATTCGTAATATAGCTAAGCTAAGAAAAGGGATAAATAAAAATTCTATCCTAGTGCAAACATCACCGATAATAGAAATATATATTTTAAAATTACTGTTAAAAATTCCATATGCAATTGGAATTCTGAGTGATTTTAAATATATTAGAGCCATTGGCTTTTTGTTGCAGCCAACTATAGTTCACTCGAACAATCGAACCCTACTATTCGAGGAAATCTATAAAAAAATAATGGAAATTTCCTCTCCACCAGTTATCTGTGAGCAGCACAAAAACTTAAATACAATTTTTGATTACTGCGGGACTCAGAATAAATATTTTATACTTTCAGCAATGAAAACAAATGAATGGCAAATGGGGAGAATGCCAGAACTAGAATATAGACAGCTTTCGGAGTTGCTAATTCAAAAATATGGCCTTAATGCTATTTATGTAGGAGATGAAAGCGAGTATCTGAAGGTAGATTCAATCATAAGGGACTCTAAATTCTCTAAGTACATATTTAATATGGCTGGTAAAACTACTATTGAGGAATTATCTATATTAATCAAGGGGTCAGAATTTGTCATTGGAAATGATAATGGGATATCTCACCTTGCTGCCTATTTAAGGGCAAAAGTAATGGTATTGTTTATGTTTTCAAGCCCCAATATCTATGCCTGGAAAAATCGATCAAGTTATAAGTATATTTTTAATCCAATTGAAAAATGTATGCCATGCGTGGGATTGCCGTCAGCACCAAAAGATAACTACCCAGTGCGCTGTAAGAATAATTTAGCATGCAATTACTCGATTACTCATGGCGATGTTGTAAAGGAGTTGAAGAGAGTTGGCTGGATTGAAGATAGCAGCCTAAGGGGTGATGATATCTTTTTATAATTTTATTGTAAAAGTAAAAATTAGCATGAATATAAAAAATAAATTTATTAAAAAAATAAAATACTGTGACTCTTTAATTGGATATCCAATATCACAAATAAGGGAGTTGTATTTGTATTTGAAGTTGAAGAATGAGTTTAGATATTGGAAAAAGAGTAGGAAATTAGATATAAATTTGGACATTGATAATGACATTATTGATAGTATTAGGCGCGATGGGTTTGTGGTGCTGAAAGGCCTATTATCGGAAGATTTAGTTGACAGTTTGCGCATTGAGCTTGATAAAAATATTGAAATGCATAATTTTTCAAAAGTTATTGACATGAGGGGTCGGGCAGATCAAGATCTGCCAAGCTATTTATCTGAATTCGATTTATCAGGTGGTGCAGATACATTTAGGGATATGACAAACTACATATCCATCAAGCAACCAATGTTGAGTAGTAAAAAATTATTGCAAGTTGTTTTCAATGAAAAAATATTGGGAATCGCTTGTAAATATTTGGGATGTTACGTTGGGATTGGTAGTGTTAATTGGAGAAAGAGCTATGCAAATAACTTTAGCTCTATGGATAATCAAATGTTTCATATTGATAAAAATTGTGTATCCCCTTTAAAAATATTGGTATATCTAAATGATGTCGATGCAAATGGCGGTCCATTTGTCTACGTAAGCGGAAGTCATTTAAAAAAGTTTCCGGGCTGGCGTAAAAGTCATAGATATCCAGATGTAAAAATTTCTGAACATTACAGCAAAGAAAATATTAAAGTAATTTATGGCGGTATAGGAGATGTGATAATTGCAAATACTTCCGGTATTCACAAGGGTTTGCATCCAACGAAAGCAGACCGATATATTTTGGTCACCAGCCTTAATGCACAACCTGAATTTCTAGGAAGGAGTGGGAAATTTAAAATAAAATCCGAAGATTTAAAAAATCTTTCCAATTTTCAAAAAAGAGCTGCAGATTTTTTAATAGTTGAATAAATTTATGGGTTGGGTCAAGCTTGTGTTTTTTACTCAAGGGCTATGATTGCGCGTATATTGACCTCTTTGGTTCGTAATAAGATATATCTAATTCAAAAACATGTTTTGTAATCAAATACAATATAAGCATGAAGATAAATTTGGAGGATAGCGCGATTAATGTTTTGCTTGTCGAGAGTGGCTATAGAAGTAGGTCTTGGTTTAAGGCGTTGCAGGGATTAACTCCTCTCTATGTGTTATCTGTAATGAAGGGAGAGAGAGATATCTTCATGAATAGTGGGATTTGTGAAAATAATATCTTAAATTTACATAATCCTAATTTATCAAAAATTGATTACATTGATTCTCATATTTACCTCAATTTAGCCGAAAAGAAATATGATTTTTTGGCAAATCAATTGGTGTTGTCAGATCGCACGTTGCGATTGAAGGAAGCAAGTTATGTAACAAAATACCTTGCCTATGTTATTTTTAATATCGAAAATTTTCTCTGTAGAAATAATATTAAGTTGGTTTTTATAGAACCAACTTGGGCGCATGAGCTCCTTACCTGCATTATTTGTGAAAAATTGCAAATACCAGTTTTAGCGCCGGTAAAAAGTAAATTAATGCCTAATAAGTTCTTTTTCTTTTACGGTTACAAAAATGAAGTATCATTTGCTCGTATGGCGAGTCATGACCGGAGTGTAACTGGGGATGATGTATTTCATCTAATTGCTGGGCAAAAGAAGCCTCAATATTTTGATAAATTCAATAAGCGCAATAGATTTACTTGGTCAAAGTTTGGGGTACTCCGCTACATAATCCTACTTTCCCTTAGCGGTGATGGCAATGTCAATATACAGCCAACATTGTTTAAGGCAGTTACCAAAAAGATTTGTGCAATCATTCGGGCGCCTTTTTTGATGCGATTTGCAGGATTCTGCGTGCAAGAGGATATTAGAGAAAGTTATATCCTTATTACACTTCATGTTCAGCCGGAGGCTTCTATTGATGTTGTTGGTGAGATGTATGCTGACCAGCTTAATTTTGTGCGCTGTATTGTTCGTTCAACACCTTCTACACATCTTGTTTTGGTTAAAGAGCATCCCCATGCATTTGGGGATCGAAAATTATCGTTTTATCGAGAGCTTTCTTCGATGCCTAGGGTTTTAATTTTATCCCCATGGGAGGAAAGTAGGGTTGCAGTTCAAAGGGCTGATCTTGTGATTTCTAATACTGGAACTAGCTCCTTGGAGGCGGCAATGATGGGTATACCTGGGGTCACTGCTACAAAAATGTACTTCTCTGACTTGATGGTTGTACCTTCATTTAATCCTGCTGTTGATAAGGTTTCGGACTTGTTATCCAAAGCTTTGATTTGGAGAAATGAATTTAGCATTCATCATATGAAGGAGAAGCTTAGTGATATCAAAAAAAATCTTTTTCCTGGAAATTGTGGGGATTTCAAGACGGATTTAAATGTAATGTCTAATGAGAATATTTCTAATTTGCGAAATGCTTTTGAAGAGGTAATAAATTCTTGTCGCAACTAGTTAGAAATTATTTTGATGCAAATACTTGCATTAGATCTTTGGGCCATCAGTCATCCAATGTCTAAGTTTGGACTCATAACCTACGGTTTGTTTATTTTTTTTATAACCATTACCAGTCTTGTAATTCCAAATGGGGATGAGCCAGATTTTGAAGTAAGGGTGCAGAGATTGCATCAAATTGAAAAATCCGCCTATAGCCCTTATGGCCATATACGCTTTTTTGATGAGAAGCCATTGGATTACCGATGTGTGTATTCATCTGGGAGTCAGAATCTAATATCAGCGATATCACCTAAATGCATTGAGGTAAATCTAGATTCCTTTGTGGAAAAGTTATTTCATTCATTAATCCTAACAGCGCCACTTTTTTTTCTGAGTATATTTCGAAGAAATTTTTTTAGAATTTTTTCTAATTTTTCCAGTCAACCGCGTGTTGAATTTTATAAAAAAATAGACGCAAGCGTGCTAGCTATTTTATGGCCTAGTGTTGTCTATATGTTGTCATGGTCCTCAGAAGAGGTATTCACAAACATTTTGCTATTGATGCTTTTAATTGTTTCCAGAAGCAAGGTCTTAATTATATTTCTTTCGTTCTGGGTGTTTAAGTTAGACCATGGCAGTTTTATTGTCATGTGGGTATTTATTTTATTTGCAATTTTTTTTAGATTTATGCGAAATTTTGGCCTTAGGAGTCAAATAATTTCCCTAGCAACTATTGTTTCACTTTTCTTCTTTTGTGGTGGGGATATATTGCGGTACCTAGTGGACTTGGACATTCAATCTAAACCTGCAGAGGTTTATGGTGTTATTGAGTCAAAGGATGCTTATAATAACTATCCATTGATTTCTAGGCCTGTAGTATCAATTATTTCCTTCATATTTATGACTTCTTCAGGGGTGAAGCCTTGGATTTTGTATGCTTTCGTTACATTTTTTATCATCTCTTTTATTTTTCATCAGTCTCAGTTAGTTCCTCGTCAATCTTTTGACAATTGTAAAAAATTAATTTTTGAGTGGGATGCTCTAAAGGGCAAATATTTGTTGGATAAGTCGGCATGTGATTTATTGGCTATTTTCGCCACTATCCTATGTATTGTTTTTATTGCCCCAACACATGCCTATGCAAAATACTATTTATTCATGACCCCTTTTATTAGCTACTATTTCTTAAAGTGGTTTAGTGAATGGCAGGTTCTTATATTTGTCATTATCGCCACCCTTCTGTTGTATATGAATTTTTGGATATACTACTTGTGGCAGATGTAGTGAGAAACGCATCTGACGTGCCAAGTGTCTGTGTTCTTATGGCTACTTTTAATGGCGGGAAATACATCGCAGAGCAAATTGAATCTATACTTTCTCAAGTTGCTGTAAATGTCTTTCTTTTCGTGAGCGATGATTTATCAACTGATGAAACACTCTTAATTTTGGGTGGTTACTCACAAAATCCCAATTTTTTTGTTTTAAACAGCAGCAAAAAAAAATTTGGATCAGCAGCAAAAAATTTCTTTTCCTTGCTTGACCGCGTTGATTTAACGAGGTTTGATTTTGTAGCCTTTGCTGATCAAGACGACATTTGGAATATCGATAAGCTGGCAAAAGGAGTATCTTATTTAAG
>Ga0114975_10002112_pt1 | contig 13733 bp, 10 predicted proteins | sample S_130626_EF_Meta_FD_87031 | JGI IMG/M metagenome (GOLD analysis project Ga0114975, IMG submission 87031) | Freshwater microbial communities from Lake Simoncouche, Canada to study carbon cycling - S_130626_EF_MetaG | ecosystem: Environmental > Aquatic > Freshwater > Lake | place: Lake...
ATCGTAGAGGCTACCGCAGTATTTCAGCGAGGTATTGGTGAGGTGACCGATATTGTTGAGAAAGAAATGTACTCTTTCGAAGATCGTTTGAATGGTGAACAACTGACATTGCGTCCTGAGGGCACAGCTGCATTAGTACGCTCTGTGATTGAAAATAATTTGTTGTATGAAGGGCCCAAACGTCTTTGGTATACGGGGCCAATGTTTCGGCATGAGCGTCCACAACGAGGTCGTTATCGTCAATTTCATCAGTTTGGCATTGAGGCTTTGGGTTTTGCTGGTCCCGATATCGATGCAGAAATCATTCTCATGGGTCAACGCTTATGGGATGAGCTAGGTTTGATAGGTGTCCGCCTGGAAATTAATTCTTTAGGACAGGCTCATGAGCGTGCAGAGCATCGCGCAGCCCTAGTGACTTATTTTGAAAAGAATCAGGCGCAATTGGATGAAGATTCGCAGCGACGTCTTTTAACCAATCCTTTGCGAATTCTGGATACAAAAAATCCAGATATGCAGACATTGATCGAAGGCGCACCAAAGTTATTAGATTTTTTGGGCGATGAATCGTTGCAACACTTCAATACGGTTCAGGAATTATTGAAAGCTAACAATATCCCGTGCAAGATCAATCCACGCTTGGTTCGTGGCTTGGATTACTACAACCTCACTGTCTTTGAGTGGATAACAGATGAGCTTGGCGCACAAGGAACGATTGCTGGCGGTGGGCGCTATGACCCCCTCATTGAGCGGATGGGTGGTAAAGCTGCTCCTGCATGTGGCTGGGCTATGGGTATGGAGCGCGTGCTTGAGTTGATGAAAGTTTCAGATTCGCTTCCTGAGGTTCAGGCCCAATGCGATGTTTATGTGTTGCATCAGGGCGGTAATACTTTCACAACTGCCATGATTGTTGCTGAGCGCCTACGTAGCGCTGGAATTGATACCATTCTCTTTTGCCCACCAGACGGCCAGTCAGCTAGCTTTAAGTCGCAAATGAAGAAGGCCGATAGCAGTGGCGCTTCCTTTGCAGTCATTATTGGCCCCGATGAATTAGCTAAGAATGAAGCGCAATTAAAAGACCTACGGGCTAGTGGTGAGCAAAAAGCCGTCCCCTTGGATGGGCTATTAGAAGCTGTAATGGAAGCAATTGTTGGCGCCTCCGAATAGAATGTACTTAGCCCTAAAAATAATGACCAATAAATGAGTTTGGATTGATATGCCTTTAGATTTACAAGAACAAGAACAGATAGATCAGCTGAGAGATTTTTGGCAAAAGTATCGTAACTTGATTGCTGGTGTTCTGACAGTAGTTTTATTTGCCTATGCAGCCTATAGTGCTTATCACTGGTGGCTGAATAATCAAGCTACAGAGGCTTCTAAGCTTTATGAAACGATGGTCTCTGCAATTGCTAAGGGAGATAAAGATCAGACCTTACGCGCCGCCAATGACCTGCAAAAAGACTTTGCTCGTACTACTTACGCTGCGATGTCTAGTTTGGTTGCCGCTCGAGTTGCATCCGATGCTGGTGATAGTGCCAAGGCGATTGAGTATTTACGTTGGGCTGCCAAAAATGCTTCTAATGATGGTTACTTAGCATTGGCGAAGCTGCGCCTTATTTCTCAATTAATTGAGCAGGGTGGCGACCAAAATTTTACTGAGGCTGATCAGATCCTGAAGGAAAAACCCATTCAGGGATTTGAGGCCCTATGGCTTGAGCGGCGTGGCGATTGGTACTTAGTACAAAAGAAAAATGCTGAAGCAAAGGCAAGCTATCAAGAGGCTTGGAAAAAATTAGATCAAGCAAAAGAGTTACCTGAAGACGCTCGCCGTCTATTGAAGGTTAAGTTAGATGCTGTTGGGGGCCTTGCTCAGTGATCAATGCAATGAACCATCAGGTAAAGCGGCTTGTAACTGCTTTTCTCATAGGCTCACTTGCATTCACTTTTATTGGGTGCTCTGGTAGTGCGCGTGTCCGTAAGCCAGCAGAACTGACACCAGTCACTAATCAGTTTGAAATGCTTCCTGTATGGACTACCAATGTTGGCTCGTCAGAAAAATTTAATTTTCATCCCGCAGTTGCAGGAGATGGGGTTTACGCGGCATCTCATAATGGAACTGTGACTAAAGTTGACTTAGCTACTGGTAAAAAAATGTGGGAGGCTTCTGTGCCTGAGCGCTTAGCTATTGGTCCAGGTACGGATGGGAGTATTACTGTTGTTGTCGGTATAAAAGGTACGGTTTATGCATTTGATGATTCGGGTAAGTCAATATGGAAAGTCAATATTGCTAGCGAAGTATTGAGTGAGCCAGTAGTGTCGGGTGGAGTCGTAGTTGTCCGTGCTTTGGATAATCGTTTCTTGGGATTAGATGCTAAAACAGGTGTTCGCAAGTGGATTTATCAAAGACCGCAAGCTGCTTTATCTTTGCGCGTTGGCTATGGCATGTTACCTCTGAATAATGAGGTGGTAGTGACTGGATTTTCAGGTGGGCGTTTTGGCATGATTGCGATTGCTAATGGCGGTTTAATCTGGGAGACCCCCATATCGTTCCCGAAAGGCTTTTCGGAAATTGAACGTCTAAATGATGTTACCTCTAAGCCAAGCTTAGAGGGGGATACAGTTTGTGCTGTGTCTTATCAAGGTCGCATTGGTTGTGGGCAAGTCAGGACTGGAAATCTCATTTGGTATAAAGATTTTTCTAGCTACACTGGAACTTCTCAAAGCGCCGAATTAGTTTTTTCAGCTAATGAAAAATCCCAGATCTTTGCATTCACTACAAAAGATGGAACGCCAGTTTGGGAAAATACTAAGCTCACTTTCCGGGATGTAGGAGAATCTCTTGCCGTCGGTCGAGTGGTATTGATGGGTGATATTGAGGGTTATGTGCATACATTTACACAGGCGAAGGGCGATTATATTTCTCGCTTTCGTCACGATAGCAGTCCAATCTCAGCCGCCCCTATTGCAGTTGGCGGCCTCATCTTGATTCAATCCCAAGGTGGAAAACTAGCGGCGTACAGTCCAAAATGAATCCAGTCATCACTATCGTCGGCCGTCCCAATGTTGGAAAGTCGACTCTTTTTAATCGCCTGACGCGCTCACGCGATGCTTTGGTAGCTGATTTTTCTGGCCTGACTAGAGATCGTCACTATGGCAAAGGCCGAATTGGTGAGCGCCCATTTATTTGTGTAGATACCGGTGGTTTTGAGCCAGTTGCTAAGACTGGCATCGTAGCCGAAATGGCTAAGCAAACAAAGCAAGCAGTGGCTGAGTCTGACATTATTATTTTCTTAGTAGATGGTCGCTTAGGCATGGCACCTCAAGATCGTGTGATTGCTGACTTCTTGCGTAAAACAGGTCGCCCCGTGATTTTGGCCGTTAACAAAACAGAAGGAATGCAATCAGGCATTGTTACTGCAGACTTTCATGAGCTAGGTTTGGGCGAACCTTTTCCGATTTCTTCGGCGCATGGCGATGGCGTTCGCGGACTGATTGATGACGCATTAGACTCCTTGGGGATTGCTGAACCTGATCAGGAAGATGTCGCAAACGATCCTAACCGACCGATGAAGATTGCAGTAGTAGGGCGTCCCAATGTTGGTAAATCGACCCTTATTAATAAATTGATTGGTGAAGAGCGCGTCATTGCATTCGATATGCCTGGTACTACACGTGATGCCATTGAAGTGCCCTTTGAACGTAATGGCAAACCTTATATCTTGGTAGACACTGCAGGTTTGCGTCGTCGCGGAAAAGTGTTTGAAGCGATTGAAAAATTTTCTGTAGTGAAAACTCTACAAGCCATTGCTGATTGCAACGTGGTTATTTTGATGCTAGATGCTCAACAAGATATCTCTGAGCAAGATGCTCATATTGCAGGATTTATTGTAGAGGCGGGCCGTGCCTTAGTAGTGGCAGTGAATAAATGGGATGGTATTGATTCTTATGTAAAGGAACGCGCTCGTCTAGAGATTGCCCAAAAGCTGCGCTTCTTAGATTTTGCGAATGTACATCCGATTTCAGCCAAAAAAGGCACTGGTCTCAAAGAGTTATTTAAAGATGTTGATGCGGCCTATGCTGCTGCCATGGCAAAACTACCGACTCCGCGTTTGACTCGCATCTTGCAAGAGGCGATTGAGCATCAGCAGCCTAAACGGGTTGGGATGGGACGCCCTAAATTACGTTATGCCCACCAGGGAGGCATGAATCCTCCCATTGTGGTGATTCATGGTACTTCGCTCAGTGGCGTAACAGATAGCTATAAACGCTATTTGGAGGGTCGATTTAGGGATGTTTTCAAGTTGCGAGGTACCCCATTGAGAATTCAGATGAATACAGCAAAGAACCCTTACGTCGATGAGGATAAAGGAAAAAAAGGCAAAAAAAGGTGATTTTGAGATAAGCTTTTATCTAGGGCTTGAATTTTCATGAATTCGGGACAATATAGAACTCAGCAAGCACCCCAAATAGATCATCATCGTTACAGTTGGCAGCATTAATAAAAAAGCAAGACTCCCAAACTAAAAAGTCAAAAAGGAGCAGTATGAATAACAACAAAATCCAATTACTTCAGGATCCATTCCTCAATATATTACGCAAGGAACATGTACCCGTTTCAATCTATTTGGTGAACGGTATTAAATTGCAAGGCAATATTGAATCGTTTGATCAGTACGTGGTGTTGCTACGTAATACCGTTACCCAAATGGTTTACAAACATGCTATTTCTACGATTGTTCCTGCTCGTGCGGTTGATTTTCGATTAGAAGAAGGTAACCCTGTATAACACTGGAGTAGATGCGCCGCGTGCCGTCTTAGTTGGAGTCGACACTGGGCGGGAAGATTTTGCGGACAGCATGGCTGAGCTCAGTCTTTTGGCTGATAGTGCTGGCTCTATACCCACAGCCTCTGTGATTGCGCGCAAAGGTAAAACTGATCCTGCTTTATTTATTGGATCGGGCAAAGCGAATGAACTTAAGCGCGTAATGGAGGAGCATGATGCCGAGCTCGCCATTTTTAATCACCCCCTATCTCCAACTCAGCAGCGTAACTTAGAGCGTCATATTGGCCGTCATGTGATGGATCGTACCGGCTTGATTTTGGATATTTTTAGTCAAAGAGCTCAGAGTCATATTGGTAAGACTCAGGTTGAACTCGCGCAAGTACGTTATCGGATGTCACGATTAGTAAGGGCTTGGAGCCACTTGGAACGTCAGCGAGGAGGTATTGGTGTGCGGGGTGGTCCAGGCGAAACCCAGATGGAGCTTGATCGTCGTATGCTTGCTACTAAAGCCAAGCGTCTTGAAAACGAGTTGGAAAAATTACAGCGCCAACAAAGAACCCAAAGAAGGGCGCGTAAACGTAAGGATATTTTTTCAGTATCTTTGGTGGGGTATACCAATGCAGGCAAATCAACCCTTTTTAATGCGCTCACGAAAGCGGGTGCTTATGCTGCTGACCAGCTTTTTGCGACCCTAGATACCACCTCTAGAAAGGTGCACCTGGAAGGTATTGGCTCTATCGTTGTTTCTGATACGGTTGGCTTTATACGGGATTTACCACACCAACTAGTCGAGGCTTTTAGGGCTACTTTGGATGAAACCATTCATGCTGACCTGATTTTGCATGTGATAGACGCCTGTAGCCCTGTTTCTAGGGAGCAAAAAGCCGAAGTAGAGGCTGTTTTGGAGGAAATTGGGGCTGATGAGATCCCCCGGATTGAGTTGATGAATAAGATCGACTTAATGCCTCAAACCTTTACCCGTGGGGCTGTTTTGGAGCGGGATGCTAATGGCATTCCCACCCAGATTTTCCTCTCCGCCCAGGCTGGATTAGGGCTGGATTTGCTGAGGTCGGCCCTGGCTGAATGCTCTCAAATGACTGATAGAATTAGGGTCGAACACAACCGTGCTAAGACGCAAATGGCCCCGGACGAGTTTTTAGCCCCTTTACCCGAACGACCAGAATCTTCTGAATTTAATCCGATTTCCAACCAAAGCTATTTTCATAATGATGCGTAAATTTTTAAATCTCTTTTCGGTTAACGATCCCGGTTGGGGCAATAGCCACAACACCGGTGGATCTAAGGATGCCAAAGGTGGGCAGGAGGGCGACCAGACTCCAAAAACAGATCCTGGAAACGGTAATCAACCAGTAGAAACTCAGCCTAACAATCCAACGGCAACTCCACCAGTAAAGCCGCCAGCTGTAAAACCAGACGGCCCGCCAGATTTGGATGAGCTGTGGCGTGATTTCAATGACAGACTTGCCGGAATTTTCGGCGGTAAGAAAAAACCAGGATCTAGCAAGCCAGCCAACAAACCTAGAGTTGGAGATATTCCACCACCATCGGAGCGTGGTGGACAAGGCGGTGGTAGCGGTGGCGGCGGCACCCCCAATTTCAATTTCACAAACCCATTTAGCTCTAAGACAACCGTACTAGTGGCTGCGGGTGGTGTTTTCTTAATTTGGATCTTTAGCGGCTTGTTCATTATTCAAGAGGGCCAGTCTGGTGTGGTTACGACATTTGGTAAGTACACTTACACTGCAGGCTCTGGTATTAATTGGCGCATGCCTTGGCCTATACAGGCCGAGCAAATTGTCAATGTTTCCGCAGTGCGTTCTGTTGAAATTGGTCGCTCAGTTTTGATTAAAGCAACCAATCAAAAAGATACTTCCATGCTCACTGAAGACGAAAACATCATTGATGTGCGTTTTGCAGTTCAGTACCGCCTAAAAGATCCAACAGATTATTTATTTAACAATCGCGATCCCGATACCACTGTAGTGCAAGCCGCAGAAACTGCTGTCCGTGAAATTGTGGCACGTAGCAAGATGGATACTGTTTTGTACGAAGGTCGTGAAAAGATTGCTATTGATTTGGCTGCCACGATACAAAAAATTCTGGATAGCTATAAAACAGGCATCTACGTTACAAGCGTGACCGTTCAAAACGTTCAGCCACCAGAGCAAGTACAGGCCTCATTTGATGATGCAGTAAAAGCAGGGCAAGACCAGGAGCGCTTGAAGAGTGAAGGTCAGGCATATGCTAATGACGTTATCCCCCGTGCCAAAGGTACAGCGGATCGACTCATTCAAGAAGCAGAAGGTTATAAGGCCCGCGTTATGGCGACTGCGGAAGGTGATGCCGCTCGCTTTAAGCAAGTGTACGCTGAGTATGCAAAAGCTCCTGCTGTTACCCGCGATCGGATGTACATCGATAGCATGCGCGAAATGTATAACAACGTTACTAAAGTTTTGGTGGATACCAAGAACAATAGCATGCTCTATTTGCCTTTAGATAAGATCATCGCGCAAGTCAACTCAGAAAGTTCTCAAGTAGCAACTGGACAATCGCCTGCGAGTACCCCGACTGGCTCGGTTACTGTAGGTGGTGCCACTGGTAATCCGGCTGCACCATTCTCGAATAACAGCACTTCCCCGAATTTCAATTCAGGGTCTGCAAATTCTAATAATGCTGCAGATAAACGTGATGGCGGCTTACGTAGCCGCGATAGAGAGGCTAGATAATGAATGCAAATCGTCTCTTAGCTGGAGCTGCTGGGCTAGTCGCGCTCATTTTTGTTTTGTCATCGAGTATTTTTGTTTTAGATCAACGTAACTTTGCTGTGGTGTTTTCTTTTGGGCAAATTGTGCGTGTGATCGAGCAACCTGGACTCCAAATTAAATACCCAGCGCCTTTTGAAAATGTGCGTTTCTTTGATCGTCGTATTTTGACAATTGATACTCCTGAGGCAGAGCGCTTTATTACCTCCGAGAAGAAAAATCTCTTGGTAGATTCTTTTGTGAAATGGCGTATCGTTGATCCCCGTAAGTTCTTCGTGAGCTTTAAGGGTGATGAGCGTTTAGCGCAAGACCGCCTGACCCAGTTAGTACGCTCAGCCTTGAATGAAGAATTTACTAAACGCACGGTTAGAGAGATCATCTCGGATCAGCGCGAAGAAGTAATGCAAGGTATTCGTAAAAAGGTAGCAATGGATGCGTCTGAGATTGGCGTAGAAATTGTGGATGTTCGACTCAAGCGCATAGATTTGCTGGCTGAAATTAGCGACTCCGTCTATCGCCGCATGGAGGCAGAACGCAAACGGGTAGCCAATGAATTGCGCTCAACTGGAGCTGCAGAGTCAGACAAGATTCGCGCTAATGCTGAGCGTCAACGTGACACAATCTTGGCTGAGGCTTATCGCGATGCGCAGAAGATCAAAGGCTCAGGCGATGCCAAAGCAACTGCCTTATATGCGGAAGCATTTGGGCGTGACGCTCAGTTTGCGCAGTTCTATCAAAGTCTTCAAGCTTACCGAAGCTCATTTAAAGATAAGAGGGACGTGATGGTGGTTGAACCGAGCAGCGAGTTCTTCAAGTTCATGAATAAAAAGAACTAATAGCAAGTATTTGAGATCATGAATCGTTGGTTACTTCCTGAAGATATTGCAGATATTTTGCCGGCTGAGGCTCGCAAGGTAGAGACATTGCGCCGTGCCATTCTGGATTTATATCAATCTTATGGTTATGAGTTAGTTGCTCCTCCTATCCTAGAGTTTTTGGATTCTTTACTTACAGGCACTGGATCAGATCTCAATTTACAAACCTTTAAATTAGTAGATCAATTGTCAGGTCGCACTTTAGGTTTGCGTGCTGACATTACCCCTCAGGTAGCCCGTATTGATGCCCACCTTTTAAATCGTGCTGGAGTAACTCGTCTTTGTTATGCGGGTTCGGTTGCGCATGCCCGCACACCAGTGGGAAGTTCTGCACGCGAAGAATTGCAGCTCGGTGCAGAGATCTATGGATGTGAAACTTGGGAAGCAGATTTTGAGGCTATTTCATTACTTTTAAAAACACTTGAGCTCGCAGGTGTAAGTAAAGTGTATTTAGATTTGTCACATGCTGGTATCTTGATGGGCATCTTGGATGGTCAAAACTTAGATAAAGAGTCTATTGAGTCTCTTTATGATTTATTGCAAAGTAAAGATCGCCCACGCTTAGGTCAATGGTCTAAATGCTTGCCAGCTAAAACAATAGAAGCTCTTATGGCATTGACAGAGCTCAATGGACCATGTGCACAAGTGATTGCAAATGCGAAAAAGCTTTTGCCTCAGCATGCTGCTATTGATCAAGCACTATCTGATTTAAGTCGTTTAGTAGAGTCTTCAGCTCGCCTGTCTAAAAACTTGGAGTTAAGTATTGATTTGTCCGATTTACGTGGCTATCAATATCATAGTGGTGTGATGTTTGCCGCTTATGTTGACAAGTTACCTCAGCCGATTGCGAGAGGTGGCCGCTATGACCATGTTGGACAGGCCTTTGGCAGACCGCGCCCGGCAACAGGCTTTTCTTTAGACCTTTTAACGCTTGCCCACTTATCGCCCATCAATGTGCGAAAGCGAGCAATTGCGGCACCCTGGATTGATGACGCAGCATTAAATGCCACTATTGCGCAGTTACGTAATAGTGGTGAAGTAGTGATTCAGGTGTCGACTGGTGGATTAATCGAGTCAGCTGAGTATGAGTGCGATCGTGAATTAGTAAAGCAGGGTAACGCTTGGGCAGTTGTTCAAAAAAAGTAAGCGTTCGAGTCTTTACTAGAAAAAATTTAACCTATTTTGTAATTATCTTTTTGGATTTCAATATGTCTTCAAAGCAGCAAGTTAAAGGTCGTAATGTCGTTGTCATTGGCACCCAGTGGGGTGATGAAGGCAAAGGTAAGGTGGTAGATTGGTTGACAGATCATGCTAAAGCGGTAGTACGCTTTCAGGGTGGGCACAATGCTGGCCATACTTTAATTATTGGCGGTAAGAAGACTATTCTGCGCTTGATACCTTCTGGAATCATGCACAAAGAGGTGATCTGCTATATCGGTAACGGTGTCGTTTTATCGCCTGAGGCACTCTTTAAAGAAATTGGTGAGCTTGAGTCTGCTGGCCTAGATGTGATGTCCCGCTTAAAAATCTCTGAAGCAACTACTTTGATTTTGCCTTATCACGTAGCCATTGATCATGCGCGTGAGAAAAAACGTGGAGAAGCGAAGATTGGTACTACGGGCAGAGGCATTGGCCCAGCCTACGAAGATAAAGTAGCGCGTCGGGCTTTACGTGTTCAAGATTTGTTTTATCCAGAGAAGTTTGCTCTCCAACTAAAGGAGAATCTCGACTATCACAACTTCATGCTGACCAATTACTATGGTGCTGAGCCAGTGAGCTATGAAAAGACTTTGGCTGAAGCGATGTCTTACGCTGAGCGTCTTAAGCCAATGGTGGTTGATGTATCAAGCGCTCTTTATGCTGCTGAACAAGCAGGTCAAAATCTATTGTTTGAAGGTGCACAAGGCACTTTGCTCGATATTGATCATGGCACCTATCCCTATGTGACCTCTAGTAATTGTGTAGCAGGGAACGCTGCTGCCGGATCTGGTGTTGGTCCAGATTCACTTCAATACATCTTAGGGATTACAAAAGCCTACTGTACTCGTGTCGGTGCAGGACCTTTCCCAAGTGAGCTCTATGATCATGACAACCCCGCTAAAAAAGATCCAATTGGTATGCGCCTAGCGGAAGTCGGCAAAGAGTTTGGTTCGGTGACAGGACGCCCGCGTCGCACTGGTTGGTTAGATGCTGCCGCGCTAAAACGTTCGATTCAGATTAATGGTTTATCTGGCCTGTGCATCACTAAGCTTGATGTATTGGATGGCTTTGAAACGATTCGTTTATGCGTTGGTTATCACTTAGATGGTCAGAAATTAGACGTATTACCGCGTGGTGCTGAGTCCGTAGCTCGTTGTGAGCCTATTTATGAAGATTTCCCGGGCTGGAAAGGCAGCACTTACGGTATTCGAGAGTGGGATAAATTACCGGTTGAAGCTCAAAATTTTCTGAGACGTATTGAAGCAGTCGCAGGGAAGCCGATTGCGATGGTTTCTACAGGACCAGACCGCGATGAAACGATTTTGCTACAACACCCTTTTGAAGAGTAAAACACCATATTTGATTCAATTTTTTATTAACCTCCTTATTAGAAACCAAGGTTTACAAAATGACTGCCCGCACCACCTGTAATAGTCTCCAAGTTGCAACTTCCTTATATCGTTTTATTGAAGATAAAGTCCTTCCAGGAACCGGCATCAAGAGTGCTGATTTTTGGAAAGGTTTTGATGAGATTGTTAAAGATCTAACACCTAAGAATGAAGCTTTACTTGCAAAACGTGATCGCTTGCAACTGGATTTAGATAAATGGCACAAAGCCAATCAAGGTCCAATCAAAGATATGCCTGCCTATCGCAAATATCTGAAAGAAATTGGCTATATCGATGATGTGCCTACCAAGATTTTGGCTACTACTCAGAATGTTGATGATGAATTAGCCCTCCAAGCTGGCCCGCAGCTGGTTGTTCCGGTGCTCAATGCGCGCTATGCCTTAAATGCTGCTAATGCACGTTGGGGCTCTTTATACGATGCTCTCTATGGCACAGATGTGATCTCTGAAGAAGGTGGCGCCACTAAAGGTGGTACTTATAACCCTGTTCGAGGTGCAAAGGTAGTTGCTTATGCACGTCAGTTTTTAGATGAATCTGCTCCATTAGCCAAAGCTTTATATAGCGATGTGGTGGCATATAGCGTTGTCGATCAAAAACTGTCCGTGAAATTAAAAGACGGTAGTAATACTGGTCTGCTTGATGAGAAACAATTTGTTGGCTATCAAGGCGATGCTGCTACACCATCATCTATTTTGTTGCGCAATCATGGTATTCATATCGATATCGAAATTGATAAGAACAAAACTATTGGTGCAACTGATCCAGCGGGTGTAAATGATGTAGTTCTTGAAGCTGCACTCTCAACGATCTTAGATCTAGAGGATTCAGTAGCAGTGGTTGATGCCGATGATAAAGTGCTGGCTTACGAAAACTGGTTAGGCATTCTCAAAGGCACCTTAGTTGAAGAAGTTAGCAAGGGTGGCAAGACTTTTACCCGTACACTCAATCCAGATCGTAAATACACCGCAGGTATTGGTGCAGTCAATGCTAAAGATGGTGTTGTCACTTTGCATGGCCGCTCACTATTGTTCCTGCGTAACGTTGGCCACTTGATGACCAATCCTGCCATCATTACTGGTGAGGGCAAAGAGATCTACGAAGGCATCTTAGATGCAGTAGTGACCGTATTGATTGCTTTGTATGACATCAATCGTCCAGCAAGTCAGGCGATTGGTAATACCCGTAAAGGCTCTGTCTATATCGTGAAGCCAAAAATGCACAGCGCAGAAGAAGTAGCATTTGCTAGCGAGCTCTTTGGTCGGGTTGAGAAATTACTGGGTTTGCCAGAGAACACAGTCAAATTAGGAATCATGGATGAAGAGCGTCGCATGAGCGTCAATATTAAAGCTGCGATTGCTGCAGCTGGTGCTCGCGTTGCTTTTATTAATACTGGTTTCTTAGATCGCACTGGCGATGAAATGCATACGGGGATGTACGGCGGCGCCATGGTTCGCAAAGGCAGAATGAAGATCGCTAAATGGTTTGGAGCGTATGAGCGCCGTAATGTATTGGCAGGCTTGGATTGTGGACTACGTGGTCGCGCACAGATTGGGAAGGGTATGTGGCCTGCACCAGATCTCATGAAAGAAATGGTAGAGCAAAAAACTGCCCATCCCCTAGCTGGAGCGAATACCGCCTGGGTTCCATCGCCTACCGCTGCCACTTTACATGCAATGCACTATCACCAAGTCAACGTTGAGCAAATCCAAAAGGATATGGAAATACAAGATACTGCAGCCGAGTATGAAGCTTTAACCGATGAGCTCTTGACTGTGCCAATCGCACTATATCCTGATTGGACTAAAGAGGAGATTCGCGAAGCCTTAAATAACAATTGCCAAGGTATTTTGGGTTATGTGGTTCGCTGGATTGACCAAGGTGTTGGTTGCTCTAAGGTGCCAGATATTTATAACGTCGGTTTAATGGAAGACCGGGCTACATTACGTATTTCTAGTCAGCATATTGCGAACTGGTTGCTACACAAATACGTCACTAAAGCGGAAGTTGAAGAAGCTATGCAGAGAATGGCGTCTATCGTTGATATGCAGAATGCCGGCGATCCCTTATACAAGCCAATGATGCCAAACTACAAAGATTCATATGCCTTTCAGGCTGCAAGCGATCTGATCTTTAAGGGTCTTGAGCAGCCAAATGGGTATACCGAGCCATTACTACATGCATGGCGCTTAAAGGTAAAGGCAGCGCAAGCGAAGTAATTGATAGCTAAGGTCATCATGAAAATGGATTTGTCCTAGGGCAAATCCATTTTTCTTTGAACTTCTAGAACCTAATTGGCATACTGAACGAATGTTTGGCTTTTTAAACCCCTTTCGATCTCATCCATTATTCCCATTTCATCAAAATGATGGGGGTAGGGTAGCGGCAGGCTTCAAGGGCGGTGCTGGTGATTGTGTTGTGAGATCTATTGCGATCGCGGCTAACTTACCCTATATCCAAGTCTATGAGGATCTGCGCGAGGCAAATGCTCGGTATGCGCTAGAGCGTGATAACAAACTTTCAAGACTCTTAAATCAAAGAGGATCCTCTCCGCGCAATGGAAATCATCGCAAGGTATTTCACGACTATATTCTTGGGCAGGGGTTTGAGTGGGTGCCAACCATGAAGGTGGGCTCGGGATGTCAGGTGCACCTCAGGCCAGATGAGCTTCCAACAGGCACTTTAATTG
>Ga0114975_10002114_pt1 | contig 13714 bp, 13 predicted proteins | sample S_130626_EF_Meta_FD_87031 | JGI IMG/M metagenome (GOLD analysis project Ga0114975, IMG submission 87031) | Freshwater microbial communities from Lake Simoncouche, Canada to study carbon cycling - S_130626_EF_MetaG | ecosystem: Environmental > Aquatic > Freshwater > Lake | place: Lake...
ATCAAGAATGACCATTAATTCATAGTGACGCATGCGTTAACCCGACCTCCTCTGGACTAAGACGGCCACGGCATTTCCGTGACAGGAGGGTTAGTGCTTTCAGCCTTTGGCACCCGTTAGGGGGCTTGGCGCTGAAGGGTTAAGGGTACTTGTCGCCGCTTTCAAAGAGAAATTCACGCAGAGATCTGTGGGAAAGCCGGCTTTGGGAGCCTGTAGCCAGGCCCCGGCGGACCAATATGGCGATCAGGTAGATAGTTAATGCAATGCGGGCCAAGGTGGCAATCGCATAGCCATAGACCGGTAATCCAAATTTTGCACCTGTAACTGTCGCTAAGTGTTGCCAGATTGCGATGTGATAAATAATTTCGCCAGCTTGCCAAATCCAAAAGGCATGCAGGTCCCGTTTATCTGTAAGTGCAATGACTGCAAGTGGAATTAACCATAGAACATATTGTGGTGAGTAAACCTTGCTGGCACACATTACGGTTGCCAAAACAATAAAACTTAAAGATGCAAGTGATGGTGTTTGGCGAAGTTCGAGAATATAGATTGCGATTGCCGCAAACCCCGCAAGCAAGATTAAAATTGATAAGTAATTTAAATTCGCTAAATTAACACCTAATGCGGTGAGTGCATACCAGAGTGAGCCCCAGTCAGAACTGCGCGATATATTTAATTGATAAAACCTTAACCAGCCTTCAGGGGTTGTTACGTAAACTGGTAAGTTGATTGCAGCAAAAGTGATGGCAGATATTAGTAAATATCGAAGCGCACCCTTTAATTGTTTGCGCCGTAGAAAGATAAAGGCAATTGGAAATAAAAGGAAGATCGGTAAAAATTTAGTAGAGATAGAAATTCCGAGTGCCAGGGCGCTTAAATCTAACTTCTTACGATCAAACCAATAAATCGCACCAACCATAGAAATTATCGCCCAGAGATCCCAGTTAATATAAAGTGATGCGATCCCAGCGGGAGCTAAAGGATATAGATATGCAAATTCTGGTCGAAATTTATAGATTATCAGCGAGATTAAAATCAGTAATAGTGCGATAAAAAATATATTGATACTGAAATAGTTTTTAACTGCGTTATCACCGTGTGGAGTTATGTGAGCCAGCGCCCACATCACAGCTCCGGTTACGACTGGATATTCAACAGATTCACTTTCGTTGGAATACGCCCATTCACCCTTTGATAAGCCTCTTTCGCCATATAAAGCAGGTATATCTGAATAACAGGCGTGAATATATTGGTCAGGGGTCGCCCAACCAGAGCTTTCGCAATGGCTAAATTTTACGAAACTTATTAGTGAAGCAAGAATTGCAAGAGCGACTATCGCCCTGGCTTTATTTCGCAAAACTTTTTACTCCTTCGGCTTTTGTACGCCGCCACTTGTCATTACCACTGGATCTAAACCACCAATATTTGCCGGTGCTGGGAAACTCATCACAGGTTCACCTCTTAGCGCACCTTTCATAAACGCTGTCCAAATTTGTGCAGGAAATGATCCGCCAGTCAATGTAGTCATCCCGCCGATACCCTTTAGTGATTCGGATGCGCTATCGCGGAAGAAGGCAACCGATGCGGCCAGTTGTGGGGTGTATCCACTAAACCAAGCTGATGCATTTGATTGGCTGGTTCCAGTTTTACCGGCTGCAGGTCGACCTAGCTTCAGCGCTGCATAGCCAGAACCACCTGTTACAACACCTTTTAACGCATAGGTTAAATCGGCCATTACATCTTTGGCAAATACTTCTTGGGTTTGAACTTGGCCTTCATATAACAGACCCTTATTCGGACCGGTAACAGAGGCAATTAAATATGGTTTTGAATAAATTCCTTGTGCAGCAAAAGTTGCATAAGAATTAGCAACATCTAATACGTGTGGACTTGCAACGCCGAGCACAACTGACGGAGCAGGCACCATTGCAACACTTTCTGGAATTCCAGCGCGGCGAGCAGCGCTAACAACTTGTTCCAGTCCAGCTTTCTGCCCGAGCGGAACAAAGACGGTGTTTACAGAGTGTGCGGTGGCTTGTAATAAATTTAATTGGCCCCAACCTTCTTCACCAAAATTTGCAACAGGATAAGGTTTTCCTAAATCATCAAATACTTGTGGTGAATCTCCATTCCACACAGAAGTTAGCGGAATTCCAGCCTCCAAGGCTGCGATCAACGCGAAGGGCTTAAAGGTAGAGCCGGCTTGGGCAATTGACTGCGTGGCATCATTTAACTGACGTGTTAAATAATCTGCACCGCCATATAAAGCAATTATTTCACCAGTACCAGGGCGAACTGCAGCTAACCCAATATGTAAATTATCGGGAGCTTTAGTTGGTCTCAACTTTGTTACAGCATCAACTGCTGATTGCTGTGCGCGTTGATCTAACGTTGTTTTAATTACAAGACCGCCAACAAGAAGTTGATCTTCGGTAAAACCAAGTTTGCCCATCTCTTTTTGGACAGCCGCGACTATGTGTCCTTTAGGTCCGCTTAATTGGCCAAGTTTTGTCCGTGGCGTAACTACTGGGAATTTTGCCTTCGCGGCATCTTCTTCAGTAATCCATTTTTTATCGAGCATTCCATTTATTACATATTGGAATCTGCCTTGTAGTCGCACTTCATTCTCTTTAGAAAGTGATGGATCGTAATAACCCGGCGAACGTAAGATACTTGCGATTACAGCAGATTGTGAAAGCGATAGTTGATTGGCATTTCGATTGAAATATTGTTGTGCCGCAGTTTGTACGCCGTATGAACCTCGCCCAAAGTAAATGGTATTTAAGTAATTTTCTAGAATCTGATCTTTAGAGAGCGAATTCTCTAGCTTTAATGAGATAACTAGCTCTTTTATCTTTCGTTGTACTGTGCGGCTTGGTGATAAAAATGCAGTTTTTGCGTATTGCTGTGTGATGGTTGATCCACCTTCACCGTTGAGCGATCCAGATTTTAAATTATTTAACAGCGCACGCGCGATACCAGTGACGCTAAATGCTTTATTAGAATAGAAGTTGCGATCCTCTGCCGCCATGACTGCATTTCGTAGATTTAAAGGAATTTTTGCTAGCGGTAAAATTTGGCGGTTCTGTGAACCAATCCGCGCAATCTCTGTTCCATTTGAATATTGAATAATGGTTGATTGGCTATTTACATAAGCATTTGGATCAGGAATCGAGACGGTAAACCAGGCAAAGGCAAATAACGTTGAGGCCGCGATGAAGCCAAAGCCGGCTAAGAAAATAGCGGCGCGAATAAGCTTTCTGCGGATCATTTCTAAAGGCTACCCTTTAACCCAATCATCATCTTCCAAGGTGCGTACGCGACGGGGTGGCTTTCGTTCGGAACCATCACCTAATAGGTATGAGGCGCATAAATGGTTCCAAGAACAGTCGCGACAAACTTCGACTATATAGACGGCGAATTCACCGAACTCCTTCTCCATTTCAAGTAATTCAATCTCAGTCTTAATGCGACCTGAGAATTGGCCCAATTGATCACCAAATGTGTAACGGAGTTCAACTAGAGAATCTTTCTTACAGACCGGACATTTACGAGAAGCTTTCTCGCCGTGATATTTAGCAGCACGCATCAAATAAGGATCGGCATCGCACGCATCTACAACTCCGCGAAAGAGGGCGAGCAAGGTGGCGCGCTTATCGAGTGAATAATCGATGAACGCTCGCTTAGATTTCATAATAAGCCAAGGATAATCCCCTTCTTGGTACTTCGCGCGGCTACCCTTTAACTATGAACGTTTGGCAACTCTTAACAGATCGTAAATTTTCGCGGTTGTTACGTGTTCGCTGGACTGGACAGATGGTTGATGGGGTTTTTCAGAGCGCGCTGGCTTCCTTTGTTCTCTTCTCTCCAGAGCGCCAAGCCAATGCTTTAAGTGCCGCTTTGGCCTTCGCTGTTGTTCTGCTTCCATATTCTGTTATTGGACCATTTGTTGGCACCATTTTAGATCGCATATCTCGCCAGCGGGCAATTGCCTATTCTAATCTAGCTCGTGCAATTACACTTAGTTTGGTTGCGTTGCTAATTTTTCAGGGGCGAACTGGGGTTGAGTTAACAATATTTATTTTAATCGCCTTCGGAATTAACCGATTGATTCTCGCTGGGTTATCTGCCGGTATCCCGTTGATGATTGAAAGTAAATCGTTAATCAGCGCCAACGCCCTGGCGGTAACTGGTGGTTCAGTCTGGGTAGTTTTAGGTGGTGGTATTGGTTTAGGGCTGCGCCGATTGATAAATGGTCTAGCAACGGCAGATCACGCAGATGGCTACATCATTTTGGCTGGCGCAGCTGGGTATCTATTGGCCGCATATTTTGCCTCAACACTTAAGAAGCAAGAAATTGGTCCGCTCGATCATGAGATTCAGAACGCCAGCTTTTCACAAGGATTAATCGAAATGCGTGAAGGAGTTAGATTTTTACGTCAGCATATGGATGCGGCGCGAGGTATCGCTGCAGTTGCAGTTCACCGTGGAGGAATAACTGCTTTAACTTTAATTGCCTTACTTTTAGAACGAAATACTTTTAATAATCCTGCAGATAGTGAAGCAGGCCTTGCTGGTTTGAGTTTCACGCTTTCTCTAGCAGCCTGCGGTTTTGTGGTTGGAGCAGTTATCGCACCTTACGGTGTTCGTAAAGTTGGCCGCCATAGATGGATGAGGTTTTCTTTAATAGCCAGCACTAGTGGCCCGCTATTTATTATCTTTATTAGAACGCCTATAACGCTTGCGCTAGCGGCAATTATTACCGCGCTCTTCGGGCAGAGTTTAAAGGTTACCAACGATGCTTTGGTGCAATCTAAAATTGATGATATCTACCGTGGTCGTGTTTTCTCTGTCTACGATGTGGTCGTCAATGGCGCAATTGTTTCTGGTGCAGTAATTGCAGCACTCTTACTTCCAAATACCGGAGATAACTTCTTAGTTCCTTCAATTGTGGCGGCGGTCTATCTAGCTGCGGGATTGCGCTTACTTCGCAGCCGGGTTTTCTTTCCTCCACCAATCAAGTAGCTCTTGGGTGGCATGCTCTTCACCTAACGGGCCATTTTCTAAACGTAACTCCATAAGAAAATCTAAAGCTTTTCCAACTGCAGCAGATGGCTTTATTTTAAGTAGCGCCATTACTTGGGCACCATCTAGATCGGGGCGAATTTTTGAGAGCTCTTCCTCTTCCATTAACTTGGCAATACGCGCTTCTAAACCGTCATAAACTTTGGCTAGACGTTCGGCCTTTTTTAGATTACGTGTTGTGCAATCGGCCCGGGTTAAAACGTGTAAATGTATTAATAAATCACCGGCATCACGCACATATCTGCGTACCGCCGAATCAGTCCATTCCCCATCGCCATAGCCATGAAAACGCAAATGCAGCGCAACAAGTGATTCAACTTGATCGATTGTGTCGCCATCAAAGCGCAGTGCTTTCAGGCGTGCTTTTGCCAGGCGCGCTCCAACTATTTCGTGGTGATGAAAAGAGACTCCGCCACCGGCGATAAGGCTGCGCGTCTTTGGTTTACCAATATCGTGTAAAAGTGCAGCAAGGCGAATAATTAAATTAGGGCCTCCCAAACGATTTTCGTGCGCAATAGCTTGCTCGAGAACTGTTATGGAATGTTCGTAAACATCTTTATGGTGATGGTGTTCATCTATTTCTAATCGTAACTTTGGTATTTCAGGTAGAACAATTTCAGCAAGGCCAGTTTCAACCAAAATAGTAATCCCGATTCTTGGGCGAGTAGACATTAACAATTTAGTAAATTCTTCACGAATTCGCTCTGCTGAGATAATAGAGATACGCCCAGCCATATCTTTCATTGCTTGCAAAACATCTGGTGCGATTTCAAAACCAAGTTGGCTGGCAAAGCGAGCAGCGCGCATCATCCGCAACGGATCATCTGAAAATGAATTCTCTGCAGTCGTTGGTGTGCGAAGTACTTTCTTCGCTAAATCCTCTAGACCGTTATGTGGATCGATAAATTCTGGAACATCGGTAGTTAGTTCTAGCGCCATTGCATTTACCGTAAAGTCGCGGCGTGATAAATCGCCAATGATATTTTCACCGTATACAACTTCGGGTTTGCGACTTTCGGGATCGTAACTTTCGCTGCGGTAAGTTGTTACTTCAACAGTTGTGTCACCGCGTTTTCCGGCAACAGTTCCATATTCAATTCCAGTCTCCCAAATATTTTCTGCCCAGCTTTGGAGAATTTTTTTACTTTCTTCGGGTTTGGCATTAGTTGTGAAATCTAAATCATTTCCAAGTCGGCCAAGTAACGCATCGCGTACCGGCCCGCCAACTAAGGCCAACTTAAATCCCTGGGCGGCAAAGCGTTCGGCCAGCGAACTGGCAAGCGGTGCCCGTTTTATGAGAGATGCGATCGCAACTTCTCCTGCGGCTCCTAATGCACTCGTCACAATAGATAAGGTTAGAGCAGTACCCTTGGTCTATGACCCCGGCACCTGGTGCGGGCAGCGAAGGTACGAAGAAAAAGCGCAGGCGTAAACGCCCCGCACATCGCGCCCCACTTACGAAAGATCCAACTACTCCTGGCGCGGCTTTGCCTAAAGAAGCCTCTGCCAAACGGCCACGACCTCCCGCTAAGAATTATGCCAAGCGCGTTGATGAGGTTTCAGCCGGTGGATTGGTTATCGATCACAGCGGAAAGAACGGTCTCTTAATTGGTCGCATCGATCATAAAGATGCATCTGGCCAGAGAATTTTATGGTCACTTCCCAAAGGACATATTGAAGAAGGTGAAACACCTGAACAGGCGGCGCTACGTGAAGTTGCCGAAGAGACGGGTATCGAGTCATCGATTGAGAGAGCTTTAGGTGTTATTGATTTCTGGTTTATGGCTGGCGGCAAGCGAATTCATAAAACTGTTCATCACTATCTCTTTCGGGAAACTGGCGGCAAGTTAGCACCGCAAGAGAGTGAAGTCGATGAGGTCGGTTGGTTTCCATTAACTGAAATCGTAGAACTTCTGGCTTATCCCGATGAGAAAAAATTAATTGCGCGCACTGAGGCATCTGCTGAATTGGATCAGAAATGAAAAGAATTGGCCTCTTTACCTTTATCACCGTTTTACTATTTTCTTTCTTGCCCGCCGCCAGTGCCGACGCCACTGTCATTTATTTAACAAGTAAGCCACATCAACTCTTTGATGGAACATTTCGTAATGATGAATTAGCAACAGATTTGCTTGCGTCGGGCCGTTTAGGTCAAGTGTTAACGCAAAAACGCATTGGCCTGCGTACTTGGATTGTCGATGGCGAACTGCTTGATGAAGTTGCTGATATGGCTAATGGATATGAATTAGCCAGCGGTGATGCGCCGACAGGTAAGTTAATTGCAAAAGAATGGTTATCGCGCTTATTGCTTGTTACATCTGGAGATCAAGTAATTGCACTCGCTTACGGAAATCCAGATATAGGTTTAGCTAAACGTTCTGCACCAAGTGAATTACGCCTTTATCTGGCATATGGTGTGGAAAGAGTTGCTTTTAATCTAAACCGTAAAATTTCTACTGTTAATGGATCCGAGTGGGGTACTGGTACTTCACGATTGAGCCCATTGCTACGTAAGAAATATACGCAGAACCGCCAAGCGTTAACAGCACTGTCTTCGATAGTAAATGCACCAGAAGTATCTGCCCAACGTGCCAAACTTGCCGTTTTACTTTCTCCATCATTAAATAAAAGTGATCGTGAGTTTTTATCATATAACGCAAGTGAAGGCGTTGCTAAAACTTTAAATAAGTTGCGAGTTACCAGCGGTAAATATCAAATTGCATCAGAGACTGGAAAGGTACCGGTTACTGTTATAAATGGTTTTAGCGTTCCGGTTGAGGTTTACATCAAATTAACCCCATTAAACTCACGTGTACAGGTTACAAATATTGCAGCTTTAAAGATTCCAGCTAATTCGCGCACCCAACTTGCGCTGCCCTTTACTGTTATTGCTCCGGGGGCCACAACAGTTGTTGCGCAAATTACAAATAGAGATGGTGACTTCATTGGGCTTTCCGCAAAACTAGCGATTAACATCACCATCTTTGATTCTAAAGTAGCTGGGTTCACTATTGGAGCGGCGATCTTGTTATTTGTCGCAGCCCTTACTCAGACTGTTCGCAGAATTAGAGGCAAGCGCAAGCCCATAATTGGGTAAGGGTAAGTCAGTTCGTAAAAAATAAGTAGAAATGGATACGCTAAGCACATGGTAAGAGATCTTGTAATTGTCGGTTCTGGCCCCGCTGGATACACCGCAGCTATCTACGCTGCTCGCGCGCAATTAAACCCAATTATCTATGAAGGCTCAGTCACCGCAGGTGGTGCGCTGATGAACACGACTGAAGTCGAAAATTTTCCTGGTTTTGTCGATGGCGTGATGGGTCCAGATTTAATGGACAGTATGCGCAAACAAGCCAAGCGCTTTGGCGCAGAGTTAATTACAGATGATGTTGTCGAGATGGATCTCTCTGGGGATATTAAAATTCTTAAAGACGGCTCCGGTAATACCGTGCAGGCTAAGGCTGTTATCTTGGCGATGGGTTCGGCTTACAAAGAAATTGGCTTAACGAATGAGAAACGTTTATCTGGTCGCGGAGTTTCTTGGTGTGCCACGTGTGATGGTTTCTTCTTCCGTGATCAAGTAATCGCAGTCGTAGGTGGTGGAGATTCAGCAGTTGAGGAAGCAACTTTCTTAACTAAATTTGCCTCTAAAGTTGTTTTGATCCATCGTCGTGATTCACTGCGCGCCTCAAAGATTATGGCTGATCGCGCAATCTCTAACCCAAAGATTGAAATGCTTTGGAATACCGAAGTTACCGATGTTCTGGGTGCTGAAAAAGTTGAGGGTTTGCAGCTTCGCAACACGGTAACCGGTGAAGAATCAAAGAGAGATTTCACCGGTTTATTTGTTGCTATCGGGCATATTCCGCGCAGCGAACTTGTTACATCTCAAGTAACCCTCAATGAAGAAGGTTATGTTGCAGTAGATGAGCGTTCCACGCGTACCAACCTCAAAGGCGTCTTTGCTTGTGGTGACTTAGTTGATTTCACCTACCGCCAGGCGATCACCGCTGCAGGCTCAGGTTGTCAGGCAGCCCTTGATGCTGAAAAGTTCCTTTCCCACTAGTACGCTAGAAAATATTAAATTTCCAGGAAAATTAGCAAAGTAAGATCTATAAAGGGAGTAAAGATGAGCGCAGGAAAAGTCACAGCAGCTAACTTCGATGAAGTTGTTCTAAAGAGCGGCAAGCCAGTCCTTGTTGATTTTTGGGCTGAATGGTGTGGCCCTTGCCGCGCTGTCGGACCAATCTTGGATGAGATTGCAAATGAACACGGTGAAAAGCTCACTATCGTGAAATTAAATACCGATGAAGAGTCAGCGATCGCTATCAAATATGGCGTCACATCTATTCCGATGTTAAATATTTATGTAAATGGTGAGGTAGTTAAAACCATTATTGGCGCTAAACCAAAGCCAGCTCTACTAAAAGAGCTAGCAGAGTTCATCTAATCAACTCGTTGATTTAGATTTATTATGAAAGAACTATCTCCTGATGAGATCCGTTCTTTTCAACAAGAGCGTGGGCTTCACGTCACTGGGCAATTAAATGACTCAACTTTGCGTGCACTTGAAGAAGCTCGTTGGAAGTTAGGTGATCGCTCGCTTAATTTGCAACCTTCCCCAATGATGCATGGCGATGATGTAGCCGCACTGCAAGCGCGTTTAACTGAGATGGGCTTTAACGCAGGTCGCGTCGATGGAATTTTTGGTGAGCGCACAGAATCTGCAGTTAAAGAGTTTCAAAAATCTGTTGGTATTAAGGTCGATGGTAAATGTGGTCCCGCCACAATAATTGCTCTGATTCGTTTAACAAAGATTGTTTCAGGTGGAACGCCAACCCAAATGCGTGAGAGCGCTGCGCAGCGAAATCGTGGCCCAGCACTTGCCAATAAAGTAATTGTTATAGATCCGGCTTTTGGAGATCTAGAATCTGAAATTGTTTACGATATCGCCCAACGTTTAGAAGGTCGTTTATTAGCCCTTGGCGCAAGCGTATTTCTAACTCGTGGACCACGTAATGTTTTAACTGAAAATGAAATTATCTCCTTTGCTAATAAGAACAGCGCGGATCTTGTAATTTCTCTGCATACCGACACCAATACGAGCGCTGTTGCACACGGAGTTGCTACCTACTTCTATGGCGCTGATGCGCATGGGGTTCACTCCGTTGTTGGTGAAAGATTTGCATCCCTTGTGCAGCGAGAAATTTGTGCGCGTACCGATCTTTTAAATTGTCGCACCCATGCCAAAGCTTGGGATCTACTTCGCCTAACTCAAGCACCGGCAGTTCGTGTTGATCTGGGATATCTTTCAAATGATGGAGATGCTGATCGCCTGGCGCGCCCCGATTTTCGCGATACTTTAGCTGAGGCTTTTATCATCGCAATTCAACGCCTTTACTTATCGGCTGAAGATGACGCGAAAACGGGAACCTTGAGATTATCTGACCTTCGATCTGCGGGAATTCGCCGCTAAATTTAATCGGTTCGCGCTCATGTGTAAGCATGTGGGAGACTGCTCTTATGTCTGAAGTATCAGTCCGCTTTCAAACTGGCGCTGTGCAACATTTAGAACAGCGCTTTGCAACTCGCGCCGCCGGAATGTTGCCTTCAGAAATTCGCTCACTCTTTGCTGTTGCCTCCCGCCCGGAAATTGTTTCACTCGCTGGTGGAATGCCAAATCTTTCCGCGCTGCCTATGGAGATGATGGCTGGTGTTGTAAAAGATTTAATTTTGACTAATGGCGCAGAAGCTTTGCAATATGGAAGCGGGCAAGGCCACCCAAAACTGCGCGAACAAATTTGTGATGTGATGGCGCTCGAAGGTATCCGCGCCAATCCAGATGACATCGTTGTTACAACTGGATCACAACAAGCCCTTGATTTAATTTCACGAATTTTCATCGATCCAGGTGATGTTGTTTTAGTTGAAGCTCCTTCATATGTTGGCGCCCTTGGAACATTTAGACAATATGAAGCATCAGTTGTCCACGTTGAGATGGATCTGAATGGGTTGGTTCCTGATGCGCTGCGTAACGCAATTAAATCTGTCCGTGCAGCTGGCCGTAAAATTAAGTTCTTATATTTAATACCAAATTACCAAAATCCAACTGGCGTATTACTTCCAGCGGATCGCCGAACTGAAATTTTAGCTATCTGCCGCGAAGAAGGCATCTTTGTTGTTGAAGATAATCCTTACGGCTTATTGGGATTTGATCGTCCAGCGCCAAATGCAATGCGTGCCGAAGATTCTGAAAATGTTATTTATTTGGGTTCTTTCTCTAAAACTATCGCTTCAGGTTTGCGAATTGGTTGGGCGCTAGTTCCGCCATCGCTGAAAGATAAGTTAGTGATCGCATCTGAATCTTCGATTCTCTGTCCTTCGAACTTTACTCAGCTAACAATCTCTAGCTACTTAGCTAACCAACCTTGGCGTGATCAGATCGCATCGTTTTGCGAGTTATATAAGGTGCGCCGTGATGCGATGCTGGAATCACTTGAAGAGTATTTCCCTGCGGAAGCCACTTGGACAAAGCCTGGTGGTGGTTTCTATGTTTGGGTAAACTTGCCAGCAGAAATTGATACTAAAGCGATGATGCCAAAGGCAATAGTTGCCAAGGTTGCTTATGTGCCAGGAACTGCCTTTTATGCCGATGGTTTTGGTTCTTGGTCGATGCGCCTGTCCTACTGCCACCCCACGCCTGAGCGCATCCGTGACGGCGTAAAGGCTTTAGGTGGAATTGTGAAGCAAGAGATGTCGCGCCGCGGTACCGCGCTTAAGTAACTCTTACTTTCCTTCGATTAGATCAACAATGCGTTGTAAATCTTCGCGCCCGGCAAATTCGATAACGATCTTTCCTTTACCGCTTACTCCTTGCACGCTTACCCGAGTATCTAGGTAATCACTAAGTAGCTCTTCGGCGGCCAAGGTTTCGCCCGTGGCAGCAACTTTGCCAGATTTACTAGAACCGGACTTCTTTTTTGGTGAATGGATGGCAACTGCTTCCTCTGTTGCTCTAACGCTCATTCCTTCGGCGACTATTCGGTTCGCTAGTTTTTCAATTTCACCTTCATCGGTTAAACCAAGAAGTGCGCGCGCATGGCCTGCTGAAATAACTCCGGCAGCAACTTTGCGTTGCACAGTTGGCGGCAAGTTAAGTAAACGCATTGTGTTAGAGATTAGTGGGCGTGATCTGCCAAGTTTTGTAGCTAACTCATCGTGCGTGCAATTAAAGTCGTTAAGAAGTTGCGCGTAAGCCGCACCTTCTTCAAGTGGGTTTAGTTGGCTGCGGTGAATATTTTCAATTAGCGCCTCTCGCAGTAATTCATTATCTGGAGTCTGACGAATAATTACTGGAATACTTTTTAATCCAGCAGCTTTAGCAGCACGGAAACGGCGCTCACCCATTACTAATTCATATTTACCAGGCGATGTCTGGCGAACAACTGGTGGTTGCAAAATACCAATCTCTTTTATTGATGCAATTAATTCGTTGAGTGCAGTTTCATCAAAGACGGTACGAGGTTGGCGCGGATTGGGAGAAATCGAATCAATTGATACTTCATTCTGTTGTGCAACTTCATTTCCAGCAACAGTTAGTGAGGTTGGGATAAGAGAATCTAAATTAGTTCCTAAACCGCCACGTTTTACACTCATGCAATTTCTCCATCACGTTTGTAATTAATATTTACTACATTTGAATCAAAGGTAACTTCATTTTTTGGTTTACCGCGTTCTGCGATTTCGCGCGCTACCTGCATATAAGCAATTGCACCTGGAGATAGTGGGTCATATGTCATTACCGTCTGGTTATATGAAGGCGCTTCCGAAACACGTACTGCACGCGGAATTGGAATATCAATTAACTCTTTTGGAAAGTGCGTGCGGACATTTGCCGCGACATCGTTTGATAAACGTGTGCGGCCATCAAACATCGTTAAAACAATTGTTGATAGATCTAAATCAGCGTTTAGCCTTTTCTTAACAATTCCATATGTTTCAAGTAACTGTGACAAGCCTTCAAGTGCGTAATATTCAGTTTGAATTGGAATTAAAAGTTCGCGTGCTGCGGCAAGTGCATTGATAGTTAATAAACCAAGTGATGGTGGGCAATCGATAAAGATGTAATCATAATTTGGTGAAATCTCAACTAACGCTTCTTTTAACCTAAGTTCGCGCGCAACCATTGAAACTAAATTAACTTCCGCATTTGCAAGCGACGAATTTGATGGGATGCAATCAAGGGAAGGAAAACCAGAAACTTTTTGAACTACAGAAGCCATCGGGCTATCGCCCATTAATACGTCATAGATACCGGCGATATCACGGTGCGGAACACCAAGTGCGGTACTTGCATTGCCCTGTGGATCAAGATCGATTACAAGAACTCGCAGACCCCCCATGGATAGGGCAGCTGCGATATTTACAGTTGTGGTGGTCTTTCCGACCCCACCCTTCTGGTTGGCTACGGTAAAGATCCTGGTTGAGGCCGGCTTTGCCATCGCCTCTTTTAGGCGGCGAACTCCGACGACCTTATGATCGGGCGCGCCAGAATTTGTTTCACGTGAATCAGCCACGCGCTTATCTAAGCACCTTTACGCACAGAGATTATTCTTCCAAGCTCAATTCC
>Ga0114975_10002118_pt1 | contig 13692 bp, 14 predicted proteins | sample S_130626_EF_Meta_FD_87031 | JGI IMG/M metagenome (GOLD analysis project Ga0114975, IMG submission 87031) | Freshwater microbial communities from Lake Simoncouche, Canada to study carbon cycling - S_130626_EF_MetaG | ecosystem: Environmental > Aquatic > Freshwater > Lake | place: Lake...
CCTCTTCGCCCACCTCTTCTACATCATTAACAGCAGCATCGTCTTCTACAGGGCCACCAACAGCGTCGCGCAAGTTATGGGCTTCGTCAATAATAATAAGTTTGTCGGTAAAAATTTTAGCCAGAAGAATATTTTCCGCTGCCGTTTTTTCATCGCCGGTAAGATGTGCAGGAACCAACTTCAGTTGTTTTTGTATAAAATACGCAAACTGCAAATAACCCATGCGATAGTAGCGTTCACGAATTTTCTTATCAACAACATCACTAATCTCTTCAACACTGAAATCGGTATCCTTTTTTGCTTTTTTTCCCAGTTCCTGTAGCGCCAATTCAGGGTATATCATTCCTGTGCACTGTTGGCTTACCCATTTGTCCCCATCTTTACGAAGTTTTGTAGGGTCAAATATAGTTCGTTTGAAGCCACCAGATATAGCCTGAGGAACAATAATAAAGACTTTTGATAATGGGAAAAATTTCAAATATTCTTCGCCTACACGCACAGCTGAGCAGGTTTTTCCTACACCAACACCGTGATATAACAACAAGCCATTATAGGGAGTTTTAGGATTCAGAAACCGCGAAACCAATGTTTGTATAGGACTTATTTCAAAAACAGATTCTACGCCGGCGTTACAAGGGTCGGTGCCTTCAAGTGCAGATATTGCTGCTGCCCGCGCCTCATAAAATTCACGTTTGTTATAGAGTTGTGCTCCAAATTTTGGGTCTTGAATGTCGGGGTATAAACCTGATTTTAACTCTCTATCGTGAGCCCATGTATCAGGAAAAATTCCTTTCTCCATCATTGCGGCAACGATAGAATCGCGCTCAGCAGCGCTGTATTTTGTGCCTAAAAACCAAGTTTTAATAATATCTTCAGTGCTTTTAGCATCTAAAAGCTTTTTGCTTTCTTTCTCAGCACGAAAGATGGGTTCGTCCCCTTTAATGCGGATGACTTCTGCCGGAAAAGGGCGCTCATTTCGTGCGGCGGCCGCCATCTCTCTCTACTATTTGGAAAGGGGTTCCTTTGCGAACTGCAGGCGCACTTGTTAATTTGAGATATTCACGACCAGGCAATATAATATAATTACTTAGTATCTCATTTGCGCTGGCCAAAATCTGTCGCTTCTCAATATTGTATGGGCGAATTAGTTCCATGGCTTTTTCATATGAAAACCACCCAATGTCACCTATTTCGCGGTTCATTATTGTATTGCTGGTGTCGATTCTCACTTCGGTAGCTTGACGACAGTAAGCCAAGAAATACCGATGACGATATTGAATACGATTTCCGCCAAGAAAGTTTTCTTCCAATGGCAACAAATTTTTAACTAACACGCATTGTGTTTCATCAAGGCCAGTTTCTTCACCAAACTCACGTAATGCACACGAAATCTCTGATTCGCGGTTGCCACGGCGACCTTTAGGAAAGCCCCATTCGGGCGTGACCCATTCACGATTTGCACTTCCAATAAACATAATAAGGGTTTTTCCGCTAGTTTCTTCACCAGAAACAAGCGTGTTATACTTTGCCAACGCATTGTCGTATTCTTGCTTATATTGACGGGAAATCTGATTATTCCACAGGGCGTTCCATAACGTCTCAAAATCATATTTTTCAAGGCGTTCCAGTTCATTTGTAGTCATTTGGTGAAATAGTGATTGTATATAGTCGGCATTATTCAAATTGTATTTGCCGCGCATAAATTCTACATAACCTAATGTATCCCGACGTTGAATCATTAGAAACTCAATTTGGTCAGCATGTAGGCCGTTAATTAAAGATGAATCCCTAAGCCCGTTCAATACTGCCGGTTCTGCAGCCGTTTCAGGCTGTCGTATTCTGTAAGCAATAATACCATACGATGTTACTGGCTCTTTGCATTCCCGAAAATAGTGTCCAAGCTTATTACAATTGCTGCAGTGGGTGGGACCGTTGGTCGCGACTCCACTGCTACCAGTGCTATTATTATATATGATATGATTTGTATGTTGTGCTTGTCCTGTATATATTGTTCGGTGCATCCACTGTAATTATAAAATGCCGATGTGTTTAGGTTTAATTTTAGGAATATCGCTTATTGTAAAGAGAAATGTCTGCCCCGGATTCCGATGAGTCTGCCAAACCCATACAGATGCCGCCTCACATTTGGGGGCCAATATTTTGGTCAACCCTTCATATTGCTTCATTGGCTTATTCTGATACACCTACTGAACGACAGAAAAAAAACATGAAAGCTTTTTACGAATCAATGGTTGACGTATTACCCTGTCCTATATGTCGCAAACACTATGAGGCGAACTTGGAAGAGATGCCCTTAGATAATGCTTTAGACAGCCGTATGGGTATCATAAATTGGGTGTTCACCATGCACAATCGCATAAATGTTCAGTTGGGAAAGCGCGAATATACTTTTGGTGAGTTTCTTGATTCAATGCGCAACCTTGAAAAAGCCAAAAAGGCATGCCCTCCATCACACCATAACACTAATGCCCCAAAACCTACAATTAATGAATTAGGTATTAGTGCTGTAGACGGGCTACTTTTAGGAACAGGTGCTATGTTGGTAATGGGTGCTGGCATGTATTATTTATACACTGAAGTGATTAGGAAGAACATAAAATGAAGCTACAGTTGCTTTTTGTGTCAGTATTAGCATTTATTATTTTATATGACGGATATTTCAAAGGTCCCCTATTAATGGTATATGATTATGGTAAACTTGGTCTAAGTGGGGCCATATTAGGTTATCTTATATATACTTTTTACAAGAATCCCGCCGATTTTTATACTGCCTTAGAATTTGTAAAGGGGCACTTAACACGTAGCGAAGGTGGCGCATATAAACATATAGACCGCATTTTGGAGGGTAAGCCTAAATTAGCCCGCCAGGTAAGTCCGCTGCTAAAGAAGAAGGTTGCAGCGGCACAAGCATGGCGCTGCGGCCATTGTAAAGAAATATTGGATGCTTCATATGAAGTAGACCATATTGTTGCCTTGTTCAAAGGCGGTACCAACGAGGAAAAGAATCTAATTGCCTTATGTCGTAATTGCCATGGTAAAAAGACAGTACTTGAGCGCCTTCACCCGTATCGCTTATAATTCTGAAGCAAAATATTATTTTATTTAATAACAAATAAAATAATATATATATCAAACCTTATGAATTAACATCCATATTATGGCTCAAATGAAAATATTTAATGGTGGAATCAACTATAAGTGCACCAGGTCCGCAAAAATAGTGTATAGCTTCGCCCCATAAGGGTAGGTCTCCCCAGCGATATGTATAAATTCGATTGTAGACATCAACAGCCTTAATATACGCATGAAGCTTCGAAACATTACGTGCTGAGGCCAAATTTACAGCAAAAATATTAGTATATGGGCCGCCTATTGTCTTTGCTAAGACACTTTCGTTATATGTCTCCTTAATATGTTGAAGCGTAAATTCATTCATACCTTTAGTGACCCAATCGGCGTCGCCTTGTTCCATTCCACTAATAAACATACAAGCGTTAAGTTTTCGAAAGACAGATTCCACGTCGAAATTTATCATACAATCTTCGTCAATACGCAATACCATATCATAATCTTTGAGAAAATGCCAAAAATCAACAAACCAAAAGCTGCACATGTGTCGATAGCCCATACCCCATGAACTACTTACTGTATCAAACACTACGTCTTCTTTGCTTTTTCTAAATGCATAGGGGCCTACAACATTGATAAATTGAATATTGAGTTCTGCAGAAAATGACTTGATAAAATTTTGCTGGTCAACAGAAATATTTCCTTCATGAAAAATTAGCAGTGGCACAGTTTTATCATTTAAAAAATTGCTTATTGCACAATTGCGTTTGATTAATAAAAAATAGCGCGTAGCATCGCTATATCCACGTGTTAATACTGCTATACATTTTTTGGAAGCCATTGCTTAATAATGCCTTAATAACTTTAGACCGATAATTTACTGAAAAATTTTTCTTTTCTGAAGTGTTTTCCTTCTTTATTTATTTGTTTTGTTTTGTTTTGTTTTGTTTTGGAGGTTTAATACCTCGAAATCCAGACAGCAAGCAGCAGAACCACAAGGGCGGCAAACAGACCTGCAACACTCACCGTGTATGCCTTCTTGCGCCAGATGACCCACTCGAAATCAGAAGCCAGCTTAACACTCTTGCGCTTCTCGGCCTCCACCACGCGCACAATGCCTGCCTTAATCTCGTCATAGTCAAGGCGCATAATGCTGGCGTGGCATAGCACAGCGTGCTCAGCAATCTCCTCCTTGAACAGCTTCAGGCGCTGCTCCAGCTGACTAATAGTCAGCGGCTCCAGCCCCTTCATAATGCGCCCCATGGCGCTCTTGATAAGCGCCAGCTCGTTGTTAATGCGCCCGTAATACTCCATCTTGCCCTTGAGGGTAACCAGCGCGGTAGTGGCCTCATCGGCATCAACCTTGGCATTAGCCACCTCCAGGCGCATCAGGTCCAGGCGCTGCTCAAGCGCAGATACACGCCCATTGGACCCACGGCTCCGGCTCCGGCTTCGGCTTCGGCTTCGGCTTCTGGCGCGGCGGCGGCGGCCTACGACGCGCTCACGGTCAGAATCAGTCTCTGAATCAGAACCATAATCCTCGGCGGCAGCCGCCCGCGCGCGCTCAGCAAGGGCCTCGGCCACCTGCTTCATCCCCTCGGCAGTAGCCTTGCGGCTCTCCTCGGCCATCTGAGCAGCCGTCACAAAGTTGCGGTAAACAGGCACGGAAGGCGTAGACATTTTTTTGCTTCTTGGCAGAGTCTTACCCTACTACACAAAAGTCTAAGTCGCTTCAATTTTTTTGATTTGGAAAATGCCAGTTGAACTTTATTTTATCTCCTAATTTATAGGGGATGGAGCGCTTACTTGCTTCACTGAAAGTTTCGCAATCACAGGCGTCGCTTGCGTTTTATTTGTTTGTTGTTCTGCTAAGTGTATTTTCTGTTGCATGCGTGGCCACTCTGTATATCTATCTAAGAAATGGTGGTTCAATGGGCACAGCACTTCAGGCAGCATTCCCGAATGTAGCGCTAAACACTATCCTATATGTATTGGCGGGGTTGGTTCTATTTATGGTTCTATTAATGTTATTTAACAGTCAGTATGACGTATTTTTCCAAAAAAAGAACAGTGGAGTTAATCGTCCAATGCCACCAGGGACACTGTTTTGGCAATTAAAACAATTAGATAACCCCCAAGACCCTGTAAATTTAGAAATTAAATCGGAAGAATTTCCGATGTCAAAGCCCGATGTATATTCAATGAGTCTTGAAATGAATATTTCTGATACACGCGCCAAGGATGACAATGGACCGTATCGTCATATAATACACAGGGGTACGGGTGAATTAATGAGTTTTGTAGCCGATTCCCCCGGTTCTATACCAAAGGGGCGGGGAGATTTAAATGACGGACTCCCCTTACAAATGAATCCAGGTGTATTCATAGACCCATACACTAACGATTTGGTAATATTTGTAGATACAGACCCGCTAAATGGAACAGGCCAGGCCTTCCGTGAATCGGTGCGTGTAGCTGACGTGCCATTAAAGTCCCCATTTCGCCTACATATAACGGTACATGACCAGATATTGGAGGTCTATATAAACTGTAGATTAGCCAACACTAAGCTTTTACGTGGAACACCGCGTGCCGTGCCTAATGACTGGTATGCGCGCATCGGTTTTGCCCGCAGTCAATCAAGTTTCCAAAACCTAAATCTGTGGGATAATGACTTGTTTGCAAGTGAAATACGTAATTTATGTCCACCGATTTCAATGCCATATAAAAATGCGTTGCCAACGGGGGCCGGCTGTAAGTAGTTGATAAAAACAATCAAAAGTGTTTAGTCAGGTAGACATTTTTGTATGTTAAAATTTGCCAGTTATGACTAGGTGTCATGTTAAGTCAGACATGGAAATATATCTTTACGGCCCTATACTACCTTGGCGCCGCCGGCATAATTATATATTACTTTAATCCCACTTTTTTTGACTTTGCTAAAATTGGCCAAGAATCGCCACTGGTATTGATAACATCAATATACATATTGTTGGTCATATTCAGTCTGTTGATATGGTGGTTTTATGATAAACCTACTTTTGCAACGGTTGTAGGACAATGGAATATTGCTCCAGATACTATTGGTGCAACATTATTTAGTAATGGGAAAATGATTCCAACAAACGGGAAAGCCGAACTTCTTAATGAACAACAATCAGTGGATTTTCTATCCGACACATTTACGTTTGGCTTTTTTATTAGTATAGATAATGCGTCCATAGAAATTGTAAAGGGTGAGAGCTTAAAAGATAACTCAAGGGCATATCAAAACCTGTTAGTTGTCCCCGGTGTGTTTAATGTAGCAGTAGACCCATTGCACGAAACATTGCGCCTAAATTTTTTGACCCATAAAGCCGCTCCATACGAAATTCTTATCCCGACACTTCAAATTCGTAGATGGCACCAATTTGTAATTAGCGTAGAAGGACGCACTGCTGATATATATCAGAACGGGCTGCTTTTGAAATCTGTCATTTTACCCAATGTACCATTATCTCGTCCCGGCAAACCCTTCGCATATATGAACTCTGATATGTATGCCCGCCTTGCTTATATTCAATCTTGGCCATTACGGCTAAAGGAGAAGGATATAACTGACAACTATCGCTGGAACTCAGATGCAATAGGCACACCAGCCCTTCCGGATTCTGCCGTTGGCTACGCTCTAGGACTACCCAGCTTTAATTTTTGTATTGGCGGTCTCTGTCTTGATTCATCGATGAATCAACCTGGTGCACTAAACTACGTTGATTATACTTATGCATAAATCCCGGATTTGGCAGATAAAAATCAATATCCACAAAGTAGAAAGAAATGTCAAGCCCACCTGCTTCTGGTTTCATGAATTCGGTGAAGTCTAGAATCCCACCAGGCGTTTCAAACTTTATAACGACTTGGAAAAAGGAAATTCAACTGTTTTTCTATTTAATAGTGGCGGTAGGCATTATATATGCTATCTATACGGTATTGTTCCCTCCCCCCGACAAGCTTGAGCAGTTGCTGCTTACGGACACCCGCGCGGCGAACGAGTTAGGTGGACAGCAATGGCAGATATTCCCCCCTGTCACAAGTGGTGGTGAGTATTCGCTAACTACTTGGATGAATATAACCTCTTGGGACTACCGCAGTGGCCAGGTGAAGCACGTATTTACACTGATGGCTGACGGTAAGCCAGCCGGCCAACCCGACTACGCCACAATGGTTGGCTTCTTGTATCCCAACCAGAACAAGCTTGCTATCAGAGTGCACATGGACACTGCGTCCATGGGTGCTGCTAGCGCGGGCTTGGAGAGAGATTTCACTGTAATCCAGAACATTTCCGACTTATACAAGGGCACGGCCAAGTTGAGCTCTGGTGGCGAGGGCATGGACTTCCCCATTTGCGATGTGTCTGATTTGGACTTACAAAAGTGGATTTCTCTTACCATTGTTGTTGCTGGCCGTGTAATTGACGTCTATGTTGACGGTAAGTTGGCCCGCAGCTGCGTCTGCCCAGGCATCCCCTTGGCTAAGGACGGCAACCACTTTATGACAATGGCCGACCAGGGTGGCTGGGGTGGCGGTATCAGCACCACCCGCTTTTACGGCTATGCCCTCACCCCGGCGCGTATTTACGACATCTACCAGGAGGGCCCTGCCGAGAAGCGCGGTCTTGACAAGCGCTATGGGTTCATTGGCTGGTTAGCTGAGCGTTTGGGCTTAACTATTGACTATGCTGGCTTGAATAAGGCTCAGGATGCAACTAAGGCCAGCTAAATAAGAACCTAATGTATGATAAAATTTAGAGCATTAATAATGATTTAAATTTTGTAAAATACAATTTTACGTGTGGTAAAATTGCCCCGGATGTGGATTCGTGTTAACATACAATAGATAGATAAATATACAAAACTAAAGGCACCCGGTAGCGCCTCTTATGCAAATAAATAGATCTAACACATAGAGAACGGATGAGCACCAGTTCAACACTATCATCTACGATTAGAAGTTTGCGCACCGCATTTGAGCCCGTTTCGCGCGCTATGCGCGGTGGTGCTGATGGAATAGCGCCCGGCGGTGTTCCTGGTGCGCCTCCACTAAACGTGCCCATTGGTCAGCAGCTTATCGAGACTTTTGTAATCACACTTGTGTTTTCCATTACTATGCAGCTGCTTGAATCTAACTTTGCTCAGCTCAAGCGTTATCAGTCAATGGCAGTTGACATGTTCCCCTTGACATACGACAGCCCCCAGACATTTCCCCAGGACCCCGACTCAGGCTACGCTATTCTTGAACCATCCAAGGATGAGCGCAACGGCACAGAGTTCAGCTACAGCTGCTTCTTGTCTGTTCAACCTGAAACATTTACTGGTGAGAAAAATGGTTTCAAGCACGTATTTTCCAAGGGCTCTGTTAATGTGTTTCCCCTGATGGCACCTGCTGTATTTTTTAAGTCTGATAAGAACACATTGCGTGTCTACATGAACTCATCTATGGCCTGGAATAACTATGTTGATGTTCACAACATTCCCATGAAGAAGTGGTTTCACCTTGTTGTAATGGTAAAAGGTCGTGCGTTGGATGTGTATATCAACGGCAACTTGGCAAATCGCCACAAGTTCCGCGACATTCCTAAGTTGAACTTTGGCGCGTTCTACTTATTTTTGCCCAAGTTGATTAACACTACCGAAGTCAAGGCGGCGGCGTGCACAACTGCAACTTCACTGGCTGCTCAAGTAAGTGTTACAGCGTCCACCACCACTGAAACGGAAAAGAACTTGGAAGGCATCCCCATTGCTATTCTTGGACGCATGAACGGCTATGCCAGTCGTATCAAGTATTTCGCCTTTGCCCTAAGCTACTCCCAGATTGATAAGCTACTGAAGGAAGGGCCTAACCCATCAATGTTCCGCCCTTCTCAGGCGGCGCCCGTTTCAGTCAGCCCCCATGTTGCAATTGGCTGGGATGTCAAGACCAACTCTGGCCCCTTATACGTGCCCAACGCAAATGCCTTCGACAACAACAGACCTGGCTACCAGACGGATTCATGGTGGACCAGTGGCGAAGCGTATGCTGGCAACGGCCCTCCCCACGGCTCAGGTATTGGCCCTCAGTAATTACTCAACAAGCTATACTATTATGTTCTTTAGTATTGACAATGTCAAAAATAAAGAAAATTGAAGATAAGTATTAATCGTTCCACACTATTAATAGAAGCTACGCTACCTGAAATAAATGGACGTTGCTATTGGCCTTCTTAAAATTTATATGCACCGCGGAGTCATTGATGAAATGGCACTGACGCCGCTATTTACTTACTTCTTCGAATCCTACCCTGACCTGACTTTGACGCAAAAAATGGACATCTTTATTGATATTACAAAGATGCGCAAAGACACAGATTACCCTAATACTTGGGCTGACTTAGATTTTCCTACAGATTCCATAACGGGCATGCCTATTCATCCAACGTTTCAAATAGATAGGTAAGACTGCCAGGCACCCAGCCCATATACTTTCCTTGTGCATCTACATCATATGTAGATGACAGCGATTGAAAAAAACTAACATTCAAACCCTTTTTCTGGAGAGTTGTTAGGCCATTGTAATAATTTTTAATAACTGTAAAATTCGAAGCATCTATAGGTTCTGGCCAAGTATTTTCAAAAAGTATCGTTTCCGCCCCAACAAGTCTAACGCCATATATACGACCGTCCGAATAAATACCCATTATTATACAATGTAATAATGTATGTTTATATGCCAGAAAACTCTAATTATTTTTTGGGGCGCTCACACTCATTTTTTGAAGTGTAAGTTCTGTCCTTATCGCATGCGTTTTCATTTTGAACCTGGACGCACCAGCGGCCGGTCATATCTTCTCCAACAATGCACCAAGTTTGAGATGCAGAAGCTACTGGGGGTGGCTCAGGTGCTGAGGCGGCAATATCATTGCCTCCATTTGCATTTTTGACAGATTCCGCATCAGGGTATTTTAGAGGTGTGCTCTCAATTCCCATATCTGCACGTGCCTGAGCCATATCGTTTTCACCTTTTGCTATTAAGGGGTCTGGATTGAAGTATGGAATATGAACAAGAATATTTGTTTTGAACCAAGACCAAACATCAAATGTAAATACGTTTTTTGAATATGATAACACCGCTGCTAATATAGTAAAGACTATAACTATTCCTACAATTTGGTAAATAGAGTAGCCCGAATTTTGTGAATTATTAGACACAGCATTTACAATAAGGTTAGCTTCTGGTTGAACCGGAGAACTTAACATTCTACTACTTCTAACGTAAAGCTTCAATTTATTTTGTCGTTCTGGCCGCCAAAAAGTTTAGAGCATAAAAACAAGTTCATAAGGGGCATTAGGAGGATGCCCGGCGGACTACTACCCCTTGTGGCATATGGAAATATGAATCGATTAATCAATGGTAATCCGCAAATGACTTATTTTTATAAGGCATTTATGCGTCATACACACTTTAGTCAGGAGAATATCACAGTATCATTGGATGGACCGAATGAATTAAGTTTGGATGCGCCAATTCAATTACGTTCAAAAATACCTCGCCACGGCGACCTTTTATCAGACATGTATCTTACAATACAGCTTCCTGCTATATACAATAAACTACTACCTAATCGGGTCAGCCATGAGTTTGCGTGGGTCAGGCAAATTGGCTTACGTATGATTGAGCGCGTGGGATTGTATATAGGCGGAACAAAAGTTCAAGAATATGGCAGTGACTGGTTGGCAATCAAGTATCAGTTAGACCAGCCACTTGACAGCTTTGAAAAATGGTCAAATATGATTGGTGATGTGCCTGAAATGTTTGCGCCAGCTGGTGGTGCGTATGCAGACCCTGTAGGGGGCTATCCAAATGTGGTGCCCTTTCCAGGTATAGCTACTCAAGTAAACGCGCCATCTATTCCTGCACGTGAGGTCGTAGTTCCATTGGGGTTCTTCTTCGGTGATTCCCCGGGGCTGGCATTACCATTAATAGGCCTTCAGTATCACGACGTAGAAGTTCAAATAAGAATGCGTCCACTGCGTGAGTTATACACTATTTTGGACGTAAACGGAAATCGTGTGCGAAATGGATACCAATTAAGTTCGGCAGTAGGAACCAACATTTATGCAAACAGTTGGTTACCTCAATATGGGCCGCTACCTGATTCATTGAATAACAACTATACTGAAACATACGACCAGCAAGCAAGCCCGCAGAATTTTTACACGGATATTGGCTACGCCGTGCCCAGTGCCGAAGGCTTTCCTATGAATGCCCGTCTTCAATGCACTTATACGTATCTGACGGAGGAGGAGCGCAAACTCTTTTCAACTAAGCGCCTGGAATATCTTGTTCGTCAAGTTCAAGAATTTCAATATCAGAATATATTGTCTCGACAACAATTTGAATTAGATGCGCACAGCCTTGTAACACGCATAGCCTGGTTTGCCCGCCGTTCAGATTGGTTTTATAGAAATGACTATACAAATTTAACAAACTGGAAATCTACGGACCCTCGTCTTAGACCCTATGTGCGGGCACCTCAAGTATCATCAACAAGCGGGGCCCTTATTGCTGGCACACAACGAGATATTATACAAACAGCCCGTATAATGTGCGGTGGCAATGAAATTTTTGAAGAGAAAAATGCAAATTATTTCACAGACATTGTTCCTTTCCGAATGTGTTCTGGCAATGGCTACCCTTATCTTTTGAACGGAGTTACCGCACCCATTTCGCTGACGCCTTTATATGTCTATTCATTTGCCCTGCACAGTTCTTCGGCGAATCAGCCAAGTGGAACAATAAATACAAGTAAGGTTTCGTTGTTTCAATTGGAGGTGAATCCTGCACCGTTGCCTCCGGATGCCAATTATAGTTATAATTTATCAGTTTATGTGGAAAGTCTAAATTTCTTAGAAATAGCCAGTGGTATGGGTGGCATGCGCTTTGCCATATAATCACAAATCCCGGTTCATAATATAATTTCATATAAAAATTAAATCAATACTGAAATATTCATTTAATTTTGGCGCGATTATATCTACACGATAAAATAACTAACTGCGGTAGGGGATGTCTTTTCTAGTAGACAGAGCTCAAGCATGGCTCAATAAATCAACCAGCGATCCAGAAGCGGAAGCTGCATTACAAAAACAGCAGGCGGAAATTAAAAGGCTTATTAGTGAAAAGCGTAAATTTTTGAATAGTGAAAAAGTAAGTATTGCTAATGCCAAAGTAAATTATAATATAGAAATTTCGGACGCCGATTTATTAACAACATTTATCGATGCTGCTTCTAAGTATTTGGATGACGCCTCAAGTGCATCTGCAGCGACAATTAATACTTACTTTTCGGATAATTTTGATAAAGATAGCAAATATTCAGCATTATGTAAACTTTCGTATGCGCCTGGTTCGTATCCCAGCGGTGAGGGACAGCGGCGCATAATCTGGGAAACAGTTAAGGTTGCAAAACAGGCCAAACATGACAACCCTGATGTGCCTGCAGCTATTTCATCCATTTTTGATGAAATTAAAAGTCGTGGTATGACGTTTTTATCAGCGAACCCATATGCAGCGCCAGATATATATAATGGTTTTAACCAGGAAATAAAACGCGATTATTTTGCACCAGGAAAGAATGATGCCTTTTTAAAATTATGGAATCCTGCTCAAGCAAAAATAAAGAAAAATAATGGGCTTGATTTCCCTGATCCAGATGGTGGAGCTATAGCTGGTATGCAAGCACGCCTTGCGCAGCAAGAAGATGCAAATTTAAAGAAGGATGCCACACAAGACCAATTTAGCGTGGGGCGAATGTTAATGAATGCTGTTAATTATACAATAACTGTGGCCTTCATTCTTGTAATTTTATTCGTGCTGGGAATGGGTGCTAGTATGGCTGTAAATTTAAATATATATCGCTCTACGCCCTATCGCATATTTTATGCTATATATGGATTTGTCTTCGGTTTAGTGGTTGTTCCCTACGTATTATTATATAGGTGGTGGTGGAAGGGCAAACAACCGCGCTATTATGGTTTTATTCCAATAATTCCAAGATTCTTTGTTGTTCCTGCAACGCAATTTATGCTTGGATGGCTAACATATAAACCAGACCCACACGTGTGGGATTTACAAGAGTGGCGTGAGGTTTCAAAACATATGGAGGAACTGGCAAAGCATGAACCCTCTTCAAGCTAAGCCGATGCATAAAAATCACGCAGCTCCTTATCTTTAATAATACCCCTAATTTTCATACCGGTCAATTTAAACATTGGATTCGTTTGCTCACGTAGTTTTTTCTTATCAAAGGTATTTTCGCTATGACTCATAACAAGCATAACTTTGTCCGGGCTTAATTGAAGTATGGGTTCGCTGTATTTATTCAAAAAAGACGTTTCTTCGGCGTGTGTCACCGCTTCGTCGTATTTGTGTGTATCAAAGTATTCGCGTCTGTAAGCCATTGTGCCATTTGTAGCATGATTTTGATGATACGGGCCTATACGATAGATAGTTTTATTGTCACTATAATACATTAACAGTTCTGAAGAGCCAGCCATTTTAAATTGCGGCTGTGATTGTAGCTTTAGC
>Ga0114975_10002119_pt1 | contig 13687 bp, 13 predicted proteins | sample S_130626_EF_Meta_FD_87031 | JGI IMG/M metagenome (GOLD analysis project Ga0114975, IMG submission 87031) | Freshwater microbial communities from Lake Simoncouche, Canada to study carbon cycling - S_130626_EF_MetaG | ecosystem: Environmental > Aquatic > Freshwater > Lake | place: Lake...
TGAGATTGATGGTTCTAAATCGTCCTTCTTGTAGGGCAAAACTGCCTGAGTTAAGGTTTTAGGAGTGTTGCGCTCATTTAGGGTAATGTGACGAATAAAGTTGTACATGGCTATATTTAGTGTATAAATAAAACACTAAGGAGGAACATAGAATGTTCAAAAAAATTAAAGAGTTTTTTACAGGTAAGCCTGCAGAAGTAGTAGCAGAAGCACCATATAAAGTTGAAGTTGTACCAGCAGTTACAGAAGTTGCAACAGTATCTGAGCAAGCTACTCAAGCAGTTGTAGAATCTATTGCACCAGCTAAGAAAAAGCCAGCGGCTAAAAAAGCACCAGCGGTCAAAAAGCCACGTGCTCCAAAAGCTCCTAAAGTAGCAAAATAATAAAAGGGCCTTGTGCCCTTTTATTCAAATCGTTTTAATTGCTCAGAATAGCGAGCCATATCCTCTTGAATACGAGCCTTGCGCTGATCATTCAAGTTGGGATTTTCTTCTAGCTCTTCTCTAAGAGTTTCCAACCTATGTATCAGTTGTTCTCGAGATAGCTTTTGGCTTGATTGTGTATTGCCATGCTGGCGAGGTTTTTGCCCTTGCTTTCGCACATCATGTCGAACTGTTTTAGAAAAGTTATTGCCCATTCGTTTGTTTTTTGATTCCAATAAAAGTCACTGTGTGCCCTTAGTTTTTGTTTTTTATGCCCCGACTCTAACAGTGTTGAATAGTCCGGCATAACGGTTGCATCATGATTAACTAGATAATCTTCCCTACTAACTGAGTAATGCATAGTAGGGCGAACACCACGCCAACTATCAATAACACGTTGTACTCGATCATCTTCCGGTGTAATGTATACACCTTCCCGGATCCAATGGTGGTGAATATCCATAACAATAGGCACAACATCACTAATAGTAAGACAGTCATCCAACCCCCACGAGTTTTCTTCGTTTTCGATAGTAATACAATTACGTGCTTCGTTACTTAGTTTCTTATAAGCATCACGAATCCCATCAGGACCTAGTTTGCCGCTGATATGTACGTTAATTTTAAAATCTTGGAACGTCTTGCCGTAGCCCATATACCTGGCCATGTCAGCATGATATTCGAATTCCTCTATACTTCGTTGAACAATACCCGGATTAATACTAGCAAGAACAACAAACTGGCCAGGATGCATAGAAAGACGGGTACCGCTTGCACGAGCACTATGACCAATAAGGCTAAAATTGCGCTCGAGATAGCTGATAACGTCAGGCCTACGCCAAAAATAACTCCAAGTAGGCTCGGTATAAGCAGGAAGAATGTCGCTACTAAGGCGAACCATCCTAAGGTTTTCATCTAGTTCTCCCACACGGTCTACAAGTTTTTGTGTAGCCGATATGTTTTGCACCATTAGATCCCAGAGTCTTTGCTCTGCGTCATCCTTTGACTGTCTATTTAACCAACTTATGGTAGTTGTACCAGTATTGTATTGTTTAGCATCGTCATCTTTCTTGATGCCGTTTACTTGATCGGCGTGGTCGATCCATTTACACGCAAAGCCTATTTTTCCCATTACCAATGCCTTATGACGCCTGCGATTATAAAAAAGTTTGTGATAATGTATGTTAACACAATCAGCGTTCTAATACAAGCAATTCGGTCCGATTCCTCGTCCGAATTACCTGATTTTTCACCTAAGGCTTTTGCCCAAATGCGCCAGTAATGTTTAGCCTTCGTACGTAGCCGAATTAGCACCGTGTTCAAATACTTCAACTGATTTAACTCTTACTGTGGGATTAATTGGATAACGCATATCACCAGACGCTAACAGACCAGCCATCTTGTCAAATGCCATTTTAGCAAACATTTCGCAACCTACTCCGGGTACAATGCGTAGATCGCAAATACCACTGTCGTTGTATCCACCTTTGATTTGATTCATTTCTTTAAAGAATTCAATTTGAGGATCATCTTCGGCAATTACCAAAGTGTGATCAAACATGTGGTCTGCCCATGTCTTGAATTCTTTAAGACCGCCAAAATCCATACACCAGTTTTTGTCATCTAGTGTGTCGCACTCAAAGATTAATTTAATGCCAATTGAGTAGCCATGTAGTGTTGAGCAGTGGCTATGTGTGGCACGCCATTGTCTAAAACAGCATGACAGTCCTCTGTCGTTTCCGTAAGTCTTTGTTGAGTAAAATTTTGCCATTGTTATGTTTTCCTTGTTAACAATGACACGCAGAGTTTATATTGCGGGATGAGCGTCTAAGTCCGCATAATATAATTATACGCTTTTACAGCGCAAGGTCAAGTTTATTGGCGAGCAATTGCACCAAATGGTAACCACTGTCCCGGTGTTCCGGAAGTAACGCATACCCAACCAACGTAACCACTCTCAACTGGATTTTCATTCCACTGAATGTCGCCTTTGTTAAACTGGCCTTCGGTTGGTACTTGATTTCCTTTGACGAATTTTTTATTGTTTAAAGTAACTGCACCATCGACTGTTAGGTCTGAAGTAGTAGCAATTGGGCCAAACACCTTAACAGGCCTACGACTAAAGTTTGGATTACCAATAATTATTTCGTCATTGCTACCATAAAAAACATCTTCCTCGTTAACGGAAATTTTATGATGTTTGTTACTGTTGATGCCGTGTGCAGTTACAGACACACTTTCGATGCCATTGTTAATAAAAACAGATTTAAAACTAGCGTTACTTAGGCTAGCATTCAAATTGCCTTGTATTTCAGCATCTCCGGTAACAGTCAAATACTGCAACGGACCAACTCTAATTAGATTGCTGTTAACAACACTTGTACCTAAATCAGTTGCACTTAACACAGATCTACCATTTATATGGTATGACTGATTTTCTTCAATGTCAAACGAAGTGCTGGCCCATAATCTATCAGGCCCGTCACGCATGATCAACTGACGAGTAATACGGTCAGCGGACCAAACTAACCCTAATCCGTAAATACTGCCATCCCTATTGGCTTTAAATTCTAATGGGCTATTGCGTTCAATACGTGTATCTGAAACAAAATTGTCAACGTGCAACGAACCATGCACTCGCAGTACACCAGTTTTTCCTGCTTCACTGCCAATAATAACTTCGCCATTGCTTTTTACAAGTATTCGTGGAATATTGTCAGAAATAATAGCAACATCGCTAGTGGAATAAGTTCCAAAATGTGCAATACCTGGTTCTGGACTGCCAATGGCAATTTCAACATCGTTATCTAAAATACTAATGCTGGCATTGGCATCTAGAGTTCCAAGACCTAAGCGTCCGTTTGCACTGTTAAAATGTGCAAATTCTGCTAACGTTGTAGTGCCTGATACTTCTAAACTTTTTAAAGTACCAATTTCTCTTAGATTACTTTTAGTAACAGTAAGGCCAAGCTCGGTAGCTGATAACACGGGTGTATTATCAATTTTGTAAGCATGATCAGCAGACAGATCTAGGTTACTATCTGCCCATAATCTATCGTTTCGTACGGTTAATTGTTGTGTTGTCATAATGGAGTCTCTTTATCTAATATTTATCAGAGACTCCATCAATAAACTACCAAATTATGCCACCTTAAGCAGAATGGTATCTTCGTTAATACGGCCGTTTAATTTGGTATCCGTAGCATTGATATCGTCTAGAAACTTACGCAACTGTACTTTGCCTGCGGCTTTAAACTCTTTGAGTTTTTCTTCGGGCTTACGAATAGTCTTTTGGATACTAGTATGTTCGTTAAAGTTGGTAATCGTAGTGCCTTTAACATTCAAGGTGTTAAACTCTGCGGCAACATACTTGCCCAACTTGCGGGTCTTTGTGTTAAAAATCCACAACTCTCCAGCACCAATAATGTCAGTAGGATTAATAGAAACAAGTTTCAAAGGCTCGTTCGACTTCATGTACTTGAGTTTGGCAATTAGCTTTTCTTTTGGAACTGCTTTAGTTTTACGTGGCGCACGATTAACTTTGGCTTCTTGGGCAAGCATATCGCAAGCACTCATAATTTCTTGATAGAATGCAATCAAGTTCTTAATCTGCTTACGGCTACGATGGCTGTAGCCCTCTTTAAGCTGTTCATCTCCCTTGCCGCTAGCCAACTCTTCGAGCTCGGCTAAATCCCTGCTGTAGAGGGTTTTAATGATTCTAGCATGTGCGGCTTTGACTTCTTTGCCTTTCAGCAAGTTAAGCATCTTAAATGCTTTAGGATCAAAGTTTTCTGGATCTGCGTGGAAACCTTCAATGGCATCTTCGATTTCCTCAGTCATACGCAAAGCGGCTTCTTTAACACGCTCTTGAATAGTAGGCTGTGCCACGGTAGGCTTAACTTCAACAACTGCTTCTTCGTCTACGTCGTCTTTACCTTGTGCAACAATTTGCACAATTTCGTTACGCAACCAAACTGTAGTGTCTCGACCTTTGTTAAAATCTTCACGAACAGCCGGCATACCACGCAACAGGCAACTAGCAATAGCACCCATGGTGACATTACAACGATTATCCTTGGTTCGCTTGAAAGCGGCAATGTCTTCTTTGGTGCAACTAACACTAGTCATCCATTTGATTACCGCAGGCTTCAAATCTTTGCCGCTAAATTCCAAACGGTAGTAGCTCATGGCACTGTGAAAGTGGCGCATGAACTGGTCAGCATCCATAGTTTCGCAACCGTCCCAAGTTGGACTGTAGTCCTTAACCGCTTTGGTGCGGTGAGTAATCACTTGCTTTTTGGTTATACGGGTTTTTGTTGCTGGTGCTTTAGTAGCCATTTCTGCTCCTGTTTGTTTAACAATGTATATATTATACTGCTAAACTTACGACTTGTCAAGCCAAATCAAGCCAAATTCATTGTTTGCAAGCCGGTCTTGTAATTCAATATCAGCTCAACCAGCTTGTTTCCAAGTTTTTGGTTTAAATCTTCTGTAAAATGATTTCGAAAATCTGGACCCGCTGACGATCTTGAAAATAAATCTTCTTGGATAGTTATAGAATTTTTGAACGTGTAGTCAACAACATGTGAAAAACAGCGTAAGTGTATAACATAAGGAATACGCCATTCTTCCAGCATTTGGTCTAATTCTCGAAACCATGCGGCTTGAGCCCACTGGCAGTAATCACTCGACCATAGTTCTTCATAATATAATTTGCTAGCTTCTGAAATACGTTGTAATTTTCCTTCGCTAATATAATTTTTACAATAGTATGTTGAAATGGCACTCCTTAACGCACTTGATGAATTTATTCCTAAGTTGTAGTCGTTAGGAAGTCTATTAGGTTCAGTATGGCATAATATTAATACTTTTGGAATACCTCTTCCAACTTCTGCAAGTAATGCCTCCCGAACCGCCCACCAACTTGAACCGCCATACCCTACGCCTCTTGGAATATGATCATAACCAGTTAATTTTTGACTTACAATCATAGGCCAGTCGGTAGGCATAGATCGATCTTCACAATAACTATCACCTAGTATTAGTATGTCGTTATATTCAAACTTCATTTTCTTTCAATATCCAATTCTTCACAGGCCACGCCGTATTGAATCTCAACCAATTTACATGGCACATCAAATGGGTTAGTCAATTGATGCCATTCATTTTTTGGAACTTTATAGTTGGCATGCGTATTTAATTCTAATGCTGGTAAACTGTATCCATTTGGCATAGTTGAACACACTACGGCTTTACCGCTAGTAACATGCCAGTACTCTGACCGATCAGTGTGACGTTGCATGGATAAACTTTGTCCGGGATTAACAGTAAGCTCTTTAACTTTAGTACCTGGTACTTCGTGTAACACACGATAATATCCCCAAGGTCGCTCTGTTTTGGGTGCCTTCCATTCTTGCAAAATCCAACTACTCGAATTCAACTTGTCACTGCCGCCCACGCCAAATACAAATTTCAAATTTAAATATTCATTAAGCAACTCCATTTCTGGAATATTGTCTTTAGTTCTATCTCCACCATTGGCAAATATAATATCATGGTTGGGGAAAATTGATCTAGCTTTACGTATGGCATCTTTGGCAGAATTATCGCTATCATCAAAGTTGATAACTCTATCAACATCGTGTAACGCGGCTACAATAGTAGATCTCTCATTCCAGGGCATAAATGCTTGACCCTTTTTACGTATTAGCCAGTCGTCGCTGTTTAAACCAACAACTAGTTTATCGCCCAGTTCTCGAGCAGCCTTGAAATATTCAATGTGTCCGCTATGTAATGGATCGAACCCGCCTGTGGCTAACACTATTTTCATACAAGATCCTTTGAAATACAAACTCGATTTAGAATATTACCACGGTTGCATTCTGCATATTCAGTACTAAGGCCAAACAGTATGCAGTCAGTTGGTTGCAAGTTGAATTCTTTGCAAACTAAGTCGTATTGCGTGGCATAGGTATCCCAGTTATAGTCTATGCTATATTTTTTCATAAGATACACTGCTGTGGACATATTCTTATGCGGAACCATTCCCACACTATTAAATGCATCGATACCGTCGTCTAAGTTTTCTCTTTGGAATCTAATACCACATCGCAAGTATTGTGCGCCATCAAACGCTTTGCTTATGCTAGTACAAACAGAGTCTATACATTTATAGTTTAAATTGACAACTATATTTTTAGATATAGCCAGGTAAGCAAAATCTAGTAATACCGGAACTTTTAATGATTCACAAATATCCAGTATGCTATCTAAGTCCGTATGTTTACTACCAAAATCGCTAAACGGCACACTGATAATAACAGCATCGTTTGATTCTATATTACCATCGTTCAACCACGCCCAAGCTAATCCAGCCTTCATAGAAGCCTGATGATACATAAACTCGCCACGAAAAAATCTAAATCGTCTAGTAAAATGCTTTATATAAAAATGATCAAATCCCTGCACAGTCCCGTGAATGAACGATTTAGAAACATAATTTTCTAAACCTGTTAGTTGATTGCGCTTGCTATCGACAATCCATTGTGTATAAGTTTCTAAATATTCTTTTAGATCAACTTCAGTTGGATTATGATATTTTATTTCTTCGGCAATTGCACAATTTGGAATTGGTATAGCACCGGTACCTGGCATGTTAACCTTTATAAAAACCTGATACTTGTAGAGTATATTTGTCCTGCATTCCAGCATTTGAGCTAAGATGCAATACATTACTATCCCATATAAATCCTTCACCAGCGGTCCAGTCAATACTGGTTTTGTACTTGTCGTCTGCTTGGTATTGTATAAATTGCCCCAATTTCCAATCTTCGAGATAAATGTTTGCTCTAACTTTTAAATCTGTACGTTCAGGATACTTTTTTGATATTTGAAAAAATGTATCCCTATGTAACGGTACTACACAGCCTGGCGGCTGTAATATGGAACTTACAGTAATTACTTCCATATTAAGCTGTTTCCCTAATTCTGCGTAATCTATTTGATCAGAAGTCCACCAAAGTTGATGTATAATAGTATTTTCAAAACAATAGCTTTTAGGAAATCCGCCGTATGATTCGTGTACATCAGTTAACTCGTGTACTTGATGTTTAATGCAACTACCCTGATGTACGGAATAATCTGCATTTATAAATTCTTTAAAATCGTAATCTAGTTTTATTTTGTTTAACATGTTAATTTTTTTTATATTTTACTTGTATATTCTGATCTTTAAGAATATTTATAGTATTTCCACACATCATGGCACAACGTTCTAATCTATCTCCATCCCACGACTGGCGTATTCTATTGAACCATTCACCGTCCACAATATCCTTTAAGTTTTTCTTAAACACATTAGTGTCAGTTTTGGACATCATATTTAAAATTTTCACATGGTCGTTGTTAGATTCTGCTTCTAGTCCGTACAGTCGATCATGTAAAAATCCACAAGGAAACACATTCCCGTCCGCACCTATATATAATTTATGATTATTCATCCAGTAACAACTTATTTTTGTTGTGGCAATATAATCTAAAATATCTGTTTTTTGTATAGCATTGTAAGAACTGTTTAGATACTCGTTTGTTGGCGGCAACAGTTCGTAATCTTTATTCCCATCATTATCCAGTACATCAATTTTATCTACTAGCTGGTGATTTTTATTAAAGAATCTTCCTGTTTTTTTAATATTGAATTCTTCGAATCCCAGTGACGCACTGAGATCTTTTGCCCAATCAACTTGATGTTGGTTGTGTTGGAACACAATAAAATCCCAAACTGCTTTTCCACCTGCATCGATGTACAACTTGGCATTTTCAATTATAGTATTCCAATCAGTATTTCTTCTATATAAATGATTAGTATCCTCTAATCCGTCTATACCAAATGCAACAAAACTAACCAGTTTAGCCAACTGCTTGAACGTTTCTTTGCGACCAACTCCGCCGTTGGTATGTATTCCAATTTTTAATTTTGGATTAGTTTCTGTCAGCCAAGTACACATTTCTACTAAATTTGGATTCATTAGCGGATCACCATAAGTTCCACAAAAGTATACCAGTTCCAATTGTTGTACAAAATCAATACCTAAAGCACGTTTTAAGTCTTCTAAATCCCAGTTAATCAGAGGCAAGTTTTCTATAGTTTTGCCTCCATAGTTATTTCGTGGACATTGAGGACAAGCCGCATTACAGTATGTGCTGATTTCTAATTCGATGTTTCGTATAGTGTCAAAAGAATAATTCATTAATTTGCAAGCCCGTTGATATATGTTTTAAATTCATCAGCTCGTTTGAATACATTTAATCGATTGTGCTCTACTATTTCTGAACATCTTGCAATTATGTTATCTAAATCCTGCAAGCAAAGATCTTTTACAACTTGTGTGACTCTCTCAACTCTTTCGTTGCTATCTTCAATTTTATCATAATCTTCTGGCCACACACTATTAAAAGTTTTATAACCAGCAGTACGCAGAAGTAATAACGATTGCGGAGTACACATCAATATAAACGGGTGTTTATATAGTATAGCCCTCATTAGTTTTTCCGTACAAAACGTATAAAGTTTTGGGTCCTCGAATCTACTCTCAAATACAATACTAAAATAACTGCGATGAAAATAATCTAACAGTTCTTCACGCTTACTAAACCCTAACCAGGTATTCTTATAGCCATCTTTCTCTCGATCATCTAGAGAAATTTGATCTAACACACTTGGCAATGCATTGAATCCATCTTCGATATTCAACTCGTCTTTAATATAGTGTTGTAATGTTTTTCCTACGCCAGTGCATTTTGCTGGCATGGAAACAAAACCTTCTTCATTTAAATTTGCCTTAGCAAATGACACGTGGGACAGTACACGAGCTGGACTGTACCGGCGAACTAATTTGATAAATTTTTTATTTTTAACGATATTTAAACCGGGTTCTGCATAAGGAGGAAGTTGATTTATACTCCATAATTCTGCATACGGTATATGCACTAAATTTTTTTGATATATTGGGTTAATTTTTGCTATCTCAAAGGATTTAAATATCGAAGTACTCCACACATACATATTTTCACACGAACCAAACTTGTTGTAAAAACTATCTAGTATTCTTCTAATAATATCCATCTCACAATCATCCCAAATATGACTTATGATAATTTTACACTTTTTATTTTTCCACAACGTAATAATATTTTCTGGCAAATATTCTATCCAAGAACCTCGCCCACCACCAAACAAAAAATGACTTTGATACCGCATATTGTGCTGTATGTTAATTACATACATAATTGGGCCTTGTGCAGAATACAGTTCTGTATTTTTTAATATATCAGAGTGATGAGCATAGATAGCATCGATGTCAATAAACCTATGAAAATCAGGCAATGAGAAATATGACATTCCCCGACTTATAGGAGTCCGATAAAAATGCGAAAAAAGTTCTTCAGTCCGCATTCCTATAGAATTAGGAATAGGCCCGTTCGGACCAAAACTATCCATGGCATAGACTATCTTCATTTCAATCCCTAATAGACTTTGATATCGGTACGTCTGCACCACATGTACACGATCGCTGAGTGCATACTATTTCTTTTTTGAAATCAACCCAGTTAATTGTTTTCCACTCGGACATCTTACCCCACGTGCGGCCACCTACCTGACAATTACCTTTGCGTATATCACCAGTCTGATGTATGAACATACTCTCGCTACCAATAGAACAATTCCAATTGTAAAATCTAGTTTGTCCGTTGTTGATTAATGTTTGATAACTAGGCACTCCTTTTACAACAGTATCATCCACATAAGTTATCAACGGTTCAAAATCATCGGTAATCCGATATCTAACGTGTTTTCTTGGTTCTATGGTGCTGAATTCTTCAAAGAATTTCAACTGTTCAGGGCTGTAGTTTATTTCGCAAAGTTTACTGAATTGTTGACCGTATTGTTCTTCGATCATAACAATATCAATTCTCACATTGGTTTGTGTTTTTACTTGTTCAATAAATTCTATACATTGGTCCCAGTACAATGGATCCATCATTACGCGAACAGTTGTTTTGGTAACTTTACTCGAAGCCTTTAATTTTTCAATAAACACATCACTAGTTTGATTTTTGAATTCAAATGCTGGGTGAAAACTGCACGATGCTTGTAGCAAATATTTGAAATTTTCTTCAATGAATCGTTCAGTACGAGCTAAATTAGTAGTTAGAACAGTATAGTGCCCTCGGTTGTGTATTTCTTTAACTAACTCTGGGAAGAACGGACTTAGTGTTGGCTCGCCGCCAGAGATTGAGAAAATGATCTTTCTATCATTTTCTGACAACATTTCTATAGAATGATTTATGAATGGTTCCACTTGCTCCCAACTGAGTGGGTAGTTTTTACCATCATGCAATTCGCTAGGACAGTATCTGCATGAATAGTTGCAAATATCATTCAATATCCAAGTTACTAGAGAAAACTCTTTATTTTCAATTTTGACAATTTCTTTTCCTTGCATAGGAGCCAACTGTTTCCAATGAGGTTTTCGGTTTTCTTTGTTGTAATATTCTTTTCCGTGTTGCTCAGAAGATATTATAGAATAATCAAAAATGTCTGTAAATCTTGATAAATCAACTTTCATAGTGTTATGGCGCATGGTCCATAACTCTTCTTTTTGTTTCCCATCTAACGTTCCGATGGCATAATATCCTTCTCGATTTTTAAAGAATTCGCCATAGGTAAATCCAAATTTTTCTGGATTTAATTTCTTCCAACGCTCCCAGTAAAATTGAAATCCTTCAGGAGTATTGTCCGATGGGCACATGTGTATTAACATTTCGTTAGACCAAGTGGTTTGTGGAAATATTAGATTTTTCTTCAAACTATATAAATCTTCATCGTGTACAATATGTTTGAGGCTTTTACCTAATGTATTATACCCTAAGCACAAATCACCAAAATCCAAGAATGGTTTTAAACAAAAGGTGTCTTCGTCTTCTAATGTATAATCAGTCCTGGGGCTGTAGCTAGCCACACATATAAATTCTGATGCGTCCTTCCAGTCTTCCTTCAATGCAATTTCTGCAGAATGTATTAGGTCGTTTAGCGATATAAAAGCATTATGCATTTTTTCGTTGAACGTTATTCCAGGCCATCGTTTTGCATAAACATGGGTTTCGTCATATAGTTGATAGGCAGTATCCCACCATTTAGCTTCTAATTTTTCATGGTTACGAACTCCATATATTGCATATGCATCGTGTAAATCATTTAAAATGTCTTGATTTATTTCAGTTATAGGATATCGCAGTCGTAAATCATAAAATGCATTTATTTTTCTAACAATTTTATTAAACTTTTTTACAGTCTCTTCGGTGATTTTAAAATTTTTATGATGTACTTTTTTTTCTCGAAATGTATAATTTTGTTTTTTAATTTTCTTTAATTCAGTTGCCCACTTTCGAGCAATTGGAACATCAAACAACTTAAAGTATAAATCGTAATTTTCCAAAGTTTTAGGATCAATTAAAGTGACACGTAAAGTATCATCTATAAAACGATTATAATTCAAATCAGTCATTTGATAACTTTTCCACTTCTAGCTTTACTAGTTTCATTTCAGGAATTATATCTAGTAATTTTTCATCTCTAACAGCATCGACCTGTTCAGTTACCTTTAAGAATTTCTTTGCCGCCGCCAAATTGTATGGCTGTTTTAATTCATGAATAGTATGAGTAAACAGATGATCAATAGTAGTATCGTATTTTTTATTATGTTCTAGGATAAACTTTTCTAATTTTTCTATAGTTGCTTGTCTAAAATCATCTGGCAGTATATGCATATGATAATGAGTTGGGTCGAACAACAAGTTAATGAAGAAATTTTGAAATTTATGTTTTTTACGTACAACGCCGATTTCTACTAATCTGGTAATAATTTCAGGTAATCGGTTAACGTTCCACGCTCCGATGGTTAACCCTGGTCTAACAACAATGTTATCCAGTTTGACCATTTCTTTTAAATTGTCTTCTACTTTGTTCCAGACAGTGCCTGAGCGTATGATTTCAGCACGTTCGTCAATCTCATCAATACTGGGCCATACTTCAACCTTCCAATCGTCCCACAATCTCCAATAGTCTAGTACATTCTTTTTGCCGTACATTAAGGTACTTGCATTTGTGTTATAACTGACTTTAACATCAAATCGCTTATGCTCTACCAGCATATCTAAGATTTGCCAATGCTCAGGCATCAGTAATGGTTCGCCGCCTGCAAAATAAATCTTTTGTACATGTGCAACTTGATCCTTTAGGAAATCAAAATTGGTAGAAGTTCCAACTTGATCAATGCTCCATACTTTTTCTTGATCAGCATATCCGAGCTTCTTAGCATCAGGTACCCATGCGCTACTGTATCTTGGCCCGCAACTGCGACACTTCATATTACACAAATTACTAAAACGGAAGTCCCAATATTTTAACTCCATAGTTTTGCAAGTGCCGTCGGGTTCTGTAATTTCTGGAATAATTTTAATTACATCAGGGAAATCTTTGTTGTGATAGAATCTTCCACTTTCACCAGTAACTTTTTCTCGGTCAAAACATTTGTTACAAATTGCAGGCTCTACTCCGTTTATCATGTCCTTGCGAAGATCCTTCATATTTTGACTATTCCACACTTGGTCAATGGTTTGTGTATTTAGGTCGCCTGCAAAATAATTATGTACCGATGTTAAACAACATGGTACAACTTGTCCACTAGGCTCGAATGCCAAATGCATCCACGGCACTGCACATAGGGTATCTTTACTCATTTTATTTTTTCTCTTGTGTATAAATCGTTTGTATTTACGATAATACTTTTCTAAAACTGGCCGTATTGAAATCATGTCCAGAGACTGTCGCGGGCCTTGATAAGACGAATCATCATGGCTTCGTCTTCTGCTTCGTAAGACGTTTCAATTTCTTGTAGTTTTTTGTGTGATTCTTCACTCATCTTTTTAAGTTCAGGGGTCTTGTCACTGCCCATCCAACTGAGCTTGCCACCGTTGGCCAAACGTGCCGCTTCACAGTACTCACTCCAACCGCTGGCGTCATATGGATCAGGACGATTGCGATAAGTCACAGTCCACCATACATAAAGTTCTTTGAGCTCTTTGGCACGGATGGCCTGGCCAGTTGGCTTGCCATATTCTGGGTGGTCTGGCTCGCACCAGTCAGTATTAGTCAGTGTCATTGCCCAGTCAAGATGATCAATACCTGCTTGAGGGCAACGCCA
>Ga0114975_10002121_pt1 | contig 13677 bp, 4 predicted proteins | sample S_130626_EF_Meta_FD_87031 | JGI IMG/M metagenome (GOLD analysis project Ga0114975, IMG submission 87031) | Freshwater microbial communities from Lake Simoncouche, Canada to study carbon cycling - S_130626_EF_MetaG | ecosystem: Environmental > Aquatic > Freshwater > Lake | place: Lake...
AATTCATTTAGTGGGGATACAATTGTGTTGGCAAATGGCACTTATGCGAATTCAGCTACACTTCAAATTTCTAAGCAAGTATTTATTACATCAAATTATTTAACTAGTAAGGATACAAATGATATAGCAAAAACTATCATTACAGGAGGAACTGGGTTTACATTATTTAATACAGCTTCACCGCATCCAATCTTTACAATTTATGGCTTAACAATTCAAAATCATAGTAGTGGGTTAATTATCCCAAGTTCTACAGTAATCATTGACAGATGTATTATTAAAAATAATGGAACTACTTCAGACTTATATCAATACCTAATTTATCTTAGAAATAGTTCAAAATTGATCAATTCAACTATTATAAATAATAAAGGGTTATTCTACATAGAGGGTTATAATAATAGCATTGAAAGAAATAAATTCTTAAATAACCAATATGGCAACAATTCGCCATTGATAAGAAACTGGAGTAGCAATGCCTATATTAACAATAATTTATTTGCAAATAATGGTAATGATGCCTCGTATTCTGATTGTTGTTTAGCTAGTGTAATTAGAACTGAGGGGTATTCTGATACAATGTATATTGTAAATAATACCTTCATTAATAATAAAACTGCTGCTATATTTATTCAACAATATCAAGATAAAAAGACTGTTATTGCCAATAATTTATTCATGAATCCTATTGGAGATATTGCATTCCAAAAAACAAACAATAACTCTTCATACAATGGTGCTACTATTATCTTAAATAATACATTAACAGATTCTATTTCTAAGTATCCAAATGCCCGTAATTTTAATGTGTATGAGGCTAATAATATCTATGGCCAAGACTACAGTAAAATGATAGATACGATTAGTTTTAAGCCATTGTCAACATTTATAGGTATTGGCATGGGTGCTAGAGTATTAAATAAAGCTAGAGATTTTTATACAATACCAGTTTATGGATTAGATAGTACAATTAGAACAACAAAAATTGATATTGGAGCTCATGTATTTGACAATCCTATTCCTTCGCCTATTTTAGACAATGTCGAAGGTGGTGATAATTTAAGTACAGTATTAATTTTAAAACCTTTTAGCCCTGAGAAAGTAGAAGGATTTTCGATTTACAGATCAACAGAGCAAATAGCTGATACGAATACCACTATCCTTCCAATTACAACAACCATTAATAGTTCTGTATTACAATTCAAGGATTCGACTGTAAAAAATGGCACTAAGTATTATTATCGTGTAAAGGCGATTTTAAAAGGTACAACAACTAGAACTTCATTCAGTAACCAAATTAATATCACGCCAAATGTTCCACCAAGCAGAATAGATTCATTGTTTATTTCATCTGCACCAAGAACAGCATTATTAACATGGAAAAAATTTACCACACCAGTAAAGTATTTAGTATTAGGTGGTAGGAATAAAGACAGCTTATCAGTTTTATCAAATGGAATAGATACGAATTTTTACAAAGTCAGCAATTTAGTAGCAAATGCAAATTATTGGTTTGCGATAAAAACTATTGATTCTGGTGGGGCAGTAAGTAAATCAAGTAATATTGTACAATTAAAATTGACTAATTCATGGTATGTAGATACGCTGCCAAATACAGTTCAAATTGGATCGAATGAATATCCATTTAATAGTTTACAAACAACCATTGATAACGCTAAAAATGGTGATACTGTATTGGTAAAGCCTGGGGTGTATGCTTCCTTTAAAGTAACTAATAAAAGTATTTTAATTAAAACTACTGGAGGTCCGTCTAAAACAAGTATATCTGATGTTAATAAAGTTGGATATTTAGTTAGAGTTAATGGAAATCCTAATGCAATTAGACCTTATCCTGTTTCTGTGATAAGTGGGTTTAGTATTTCAGATTTCATGTATTACAATAATATTTCCTATCCATATCCAAATGGAATTATTTCTATTAATGAAAATACAAGTCCAATATTTGAAAATTGTATTATTCAAAATAACAAATCGCAATACAATAATCAAGCAGCAATTGCATCTGTAGATGCAGCCCCTACTTTTGTTAATTGTATTATTTCTAATAACGACAAATTGTTTAATATTTGGAGTAATGATTCAACACAATTAAATTATAGAACAACTAGATTTGTAAATTCAAATATTATTAGTAACTCAAGCTGGGGTGATATTGGCACTTATAATACAAGAGGTAAAATGCCTTTCTTAAACTGTATTATTTGGGATAATGATCGTTCAACAAGTTTAAAGGATGGATCAAGTCCAAATCATAGAGTTGTTAACTCAATTGTGGACGATAGAGTATATTCATTACAAGCAGGTAATATCAAAAAAGATCCATTATATGATGATGTTTCATCGGGGTCTTATCAATTATCGAATAGTTCTCCTGCATTAGGCAAAGGTGCACCTTATTTAATTATGGGCTCTGATACATTATTTGCAGCTACCAAAGATTTTGAATATAATTCAAGGCCATTACCAGCTGGTTCATCAATCGATATAGGTGCTTATGAAAATAAAAATTATTTCTCAGCACCAACATTATTAGAGTTGAATAGGGATATCAATGATAAAAATATTTTATCTATATCATTTAGTTATGATTCCTCTTTATCATTGAGTAAATATCAATTATTTAGAGACACCTTAAAATCTGCATTAGATACTGTAAAATTGTATAGAGAGTTGGCTAAAACAACTAGTCAGATATTAGATACTATTACTAATGGTAAAACTTATTATTACGCCTTAAAACTTATTACAACAGATAATAAATTTAGCGGATTGAGTAATATTAAGAATTCTAATGATACTATTAATGTTCCTGGTGTCAATTTCTTATCTGATACTGCTTCATTAAAATATTATAATTCTAGTAGCAGACTTAAATATAATCTTGTAAACTTATCAACCGATCCGGAAAATAATAAATTCCCGCATTTAATTTTCTATGACGACAGTTACAGATTAGTTGATTCTAATCAAAATAGAATTGATCAATATGATACATTATATATTTTAAATTCAAGTAAAGGAAATGGTACTAATACTTTGAAACTCAATTTTAATTCAAAATTAAAATTAACTTCAAAAGCAGATTATTACCAAAGAATTTTGCCTCCATTTAATATCAACTTTGACGATGAATTTGACATTCCAATTATTAGGAGAAGAAATACATTGTCTGATTATGACTTTAATACAGAAATTATGACTTTAAAAGGCAAAATCACCAATGGCAATTGGGATTTTGACCATGATTCCACAACAAACTATTATGGCGTATTTAATCGTAACTATAATCAATTAGTGATTGGAGAAATTCCTTCGAATTCTACAGTTACAAAGAAAATAAGTTACATGACAGGCTCACATGAAATGCCAAATATTCGTGATGATGCTGATTATATTGATGGCAATTTTGATGGCAAACAAGAATATGTGGTTTCTCCTATGCAAATTAAATGGTCATCTCAATTTGCAAATGAGGGCACAAACTATCAAAATGTAAATTCTACTTTAAAACTTATAAAGTTCATAGATGTAAATAATGACGGCATTAAGGACGTATTTGCTACAACGAATTGGAGTAACTGGATTGGTCTACAATCAGCTGGCGGTTCACCATTAATGGTATTCGTATCTAATAAAAAATTAGGCACTTTCGAATTATTTTATACCAATTTGTCTCTAGATTGGAGTACTTCCATTTACATAGGGCCGTTGAAAAACTTAAAACATGGCATTTATGTAATTGCAAGAGCATCTAACTCAAGTGGTGCATATAATACATTTAAGTTTGATAACAAGACCAATAAATTAACAACATCAAATTTAGATTATAAGTTAAAAGTCAATTTGCAAGATGGTAGATTTGATGTAGCTGATGTGAATGGTGATGGATTCCCAGATATTGCTCAATTTGCTAATTCTGGAGCTATGCAGATTTACTTAAATAACCAACTAGATGGATTTAAGAATGTAAGTCAATTTGATAATCCGTTTTATAATGATGGTGTAGGTAATAACTATCCATACAACTTCAGGTTATTAGATTTAAATAATGATGGTTATAAGGATTTAGTTTGGAATGAATCCGCTAGAGATCAGAATACATATTATACTGTTAGAGTTTTAAGGGCACTGATTCAATCTCCTCTTAAGACTATTAACACAGCAACCCTTATAGCTCCTAAAAATCTAACTGCAGTAAATAATGGTTATGAAATTAAAGTGAAGTGGGATAGGGTATTGAATCAAGCTTCAAATAGTATCAATACATATAATATTAAAATTGACACTTCAAATACATTCAAGACTGCTAAATTGAATACATTCCATAATTATAGAGCGACAAACTCAAAAATTCCAATTGTATTGGATGGAATGAAATTTGGTTCTTATATCGATTCTGTTACATTTAATGATAATAGTGTAAGTTCTACAAAACCATATTATGTATCTGTTCAAACAGTGAATGCTGATGGGGTAGTAAGTGCTGAAACAATATTATCATTTACTCCTAAAGATGTCTTAACAAAGAGTCTAAAAAATGTATTACCTGGTTTATCAAATGCAAGGTTAGCATGGGGTGATTATAATAATGATGGCTTAACAGACTTAGCTGTAATGGGTGCTAAAGAAGATGGATCTTCATTTACAGCAATTTATCAAAACAAAGCAGGTACTTTAACTGATCTTGGTTTGACTAATGTTCCTTTATTAAATGGTGATTTAAAGTGGGCTGATATTAATAATGATGGATGGCTTGACTTATTAGCAGTTGGACAATTCTCTGCTAGCAAGAACAGAGTTCAATTATTTACGAATAGAAAATCTTTCTTTGAAATCACTGAACCTAAATCTATACCAGCCCTTAAAAACTCTACGATTGCATTTGGAGATCATGACGCGAACGGTACAAATGACTTAGTGATCATTGGAGCTGACTCTTTATCCAATGCAAGGTCTTATTTGTTAAATAATGATGGCAAAGGAAATTTTGTTATTGATAATTATTTCCATACAAATCAGATTATTCCACCACTATGTGATGGTGATATCCGATTCATTGATTTTGATTTAGATGGTGATCTTGATTTAATCTATGCGGGAAGCAATAAACTAGACAAAGCAACTGCTTATGGTATTGGTGGTATTAAGGTAAATACCTTATTAGATGCTAAAAATACAATCAATTATATTAATTCATTCAGTACCAATTATGTTCAGGGTTTAAATTTAGCGAATGCTAAATTTGATTTGGGCGACGTTGACAATGATGGAGATATGGATATTGTGTTAATTGGTACCAATCAAGATGGAGGAAGCAATACAGTCGCAAGTCCAATTGTAAAAATGATCAAGAATTTAACTAAAGAAAGAAGAACAAGTACTAATTTCAATAATTACATATACACTGAACAATCAATTATTGACAGTGTGGATAAAGGATCTGTAAAATTTGCGGATTACAACAATGATGGTTTATTGGATTTAGGGTACACTGGTACAAATAAACTTGGATCACCTACTACTAAGATCTTAATGAATATGGGTGGTTTCAATAATTTTGATACCGTTAGAAACGTTGCTCTGCCTCAATACTCTTCATCAACTGTAGCTTGGGCTGATTTTGACAATACAGGAACACTGGATTTAGTAGTTGCTGGAGAAAACAAAGGGGTTAGTGCATTATCAGTATTTGTCAATGAGCAAGGTGATAATAAAAATGTACCTCCTTCTGAAGCTCCAACAGGATTAAATGTGACCGATTTTGGATTAGGTAGAGTCATGTTATCTTGGATTGCGCCAGAAGACGACCATAGTTCAAAAAATAGTTTGTATTATCAAATTAGAGTGGGTACTACCGCTGGCGGCTCTGATATTATGACTGTTCCTGTGAGTAAAGTAAATGGTAGATATAGATTATTGACCTCAAATACTGCCTTAATTAGTAGTAATTCTTATTATTTAGAATTAATGCCAGGTAAATACTTCTGGTCTGTAATGGCAATTGATAATAATTTTGAAAGTTCTGATTTTTCTAAAGAATCAAGTTTTACTATTTCTTACCCATGGAGGTTTGTGAACCAGGGAGGTTTGATTGATAGAAGAATCCAGCCAGTTGATAATCCGGCATTTGCTTGGGCAGACTTTAACAATGATGGCTTGTCAGACTTCATATACTTAGGAAGTCAATATATCTACAGTGTTGGACCAACAGGTATTTATCAGAATAAGAAAAATAAATTTGAAAAAGTTACTTCTACTGGTTTAGAAGGTCTTACTGGATTAAAGAACGTTGAAGTAAAATGTGTGGATATCAATGCGGATGGATTTATTGATATTGTAATTGCTGGTGAAGATCCTAATAATTTTAGTTCAACACCTACATTTAAAGTATATCAAAATCAGAAGAGTAATTTCTTATTTACTGATGTAACTTCTAAATTTAGTATCCCACAAACCTTAAGAACGCCAAAATTAGAATTCTCTGATTTTGACAATGATGGATATTTAGATATGATTTATGGCGGTACACAAGCAAATGGTACTGGCACTGTCAATATGTATAAAATCAGTAAGGACACAACTATCAAAACAGTTCCAAACTTTGCATTTAAAGTGACGACTCTGCCAAATAATTTAGCTCAATTAATCAATGCGAATGACCCACAAAATATTCAATTTGCCTTTGGAGATTTGAATAAGGATAAAACATTTGATTTAATCACTACTTATGAAGGAGCAGGATTTGCTCGTTTCACTGATATTTATACGAATGTTTTTGATAGTGCAACTAAGAGTAATGTGTTCTCTAAGTTCACAGGATTTACATTGCCAAAAATCAAAAATGGTAAAGTTGAGTTAGTAGATTTCAACAATGATGGTTTATTAGATGTAGCCATTACAGGTTATGCGACAAGTATTGGGGAGATATTTAATGTTTATCAAAATAACTACACTAAAGACAACGGCTTGAATTTTGTAAACGTGACTACTTCTGGACTACAACCTGTTATAAATTCTAAGACTACTTGGGGTGATTATAATGGAGATGGATATCCAGACGTTATATTTAGTGGTGACAGGGATGGATTTGGTTATGTAACTAAGATGGCTACTTCTTCTAAGGGTGCATCTGGTTTTACCCAGTTCAATGAACTAGCTACTTTCCCTTTTGGTAATTATTCAAAACTAACTCCATCAATGGGCGATATTGGAGGGGATGGACAATTAGGGTTTGTATTAGTTGGAAGTGAAAAAGACCCATTATATCCTACTAGTTTGTATAAATCGTTTAGGATTTTACAAAACGTAAGAAATGCAGCTGCTAAAGTTCAAACTTCAACTAATCAGACTGCTTCTTTAGGTCAAAAAGTATCATTATCAAGTGGCACATCAAATAGTGCTAAGAATATGAGTTCAGTGTTTAAACCTTTAAATATTGAATCATTAATTACAAAACCATTTGCGACTGATAGTGCTAATTTAGATCAAGAATTAAAAGAAGATACTTATATATCCAATGCTTCCCCAAGTACTCCTGAGTTGAAAGTTTTAAATGTGGTGAAAAAACGTGATAATAATTATTTAGTTCAATTTAACTGGAAAAATGCTAATGATGATAACACACCAACTAAAGGTTTAACTTATTCACTTTCTGTTGGTACAGGTTATACAAATTCAGATGTGGTGAGTGTTGAATCGGATTTAGCTAGTGGTATACAAAAGAAACCACAAGACGGTAATGTTGGAAAAGATACAAGTTGGCAAATTTCATTACCTCCAGGTAAATATTATTATTCTGTTCAGGCCGTGGATGCCTCTTATGCAGGATCTGCTTTCTCTGATCGTAAGATGTTCACATTAAGTGCATCAGGTGAAGCGAAAGAAGTTACTCCGCCTTCGGATATCTTATTTAATGATTCAACTAATAATAGTTACTATTTTAGAAAAAATGATTCAGCGAATTTCAAAGTTGTATTAAAAGCAATCTCTAAAGATGCAACTGCTAAGTATAAATTATCTTTAGAAACTGGAACAAACTCAATCTTTAATTTAGATGCTACTACTAATACATTAACCGTTAAGTCTAAATTAACTGACACTTTATATAAACTAATTGTAAAAGGCGCGGATACATTAGGAAGTGATCTTGTTAAAACATTTAATATTTATGTACGTCAATCTGCTGATAAGATACTTTTAAATAGTGTAGATACAAGTGTTGTTAAATATACCACAGGAGTAGATTCATCATTATTGGTTACCGGCTTAACGGCAGTATATAATACTTCAATAAGTAATGCAAGCACAAACTTTATATACAAACTTGCGAATGGAACAGGCGATTTAAATAACGCCTCATTCTTTGTTCGTGATAACGTGCTTGTAAACAAGCGTAAATTAAATAGTGCGGATACACTAACCGTAAGGGTAAGTGCAATCGATGAATTTGGAATTAATACGGATAAAATCATCAAATTTGTGTCTACATGTTCAACCAAGCCTAGTTTATCAGTAGTTTCAAGTGTCGCTGCAATCTGTAGTCCAGGAACTATTAATTTAACGGATACTAATTATAGAAAAGGAAGTATAGGCGCATTTAGCATCAGTTATTTTAGTGATGCAAATGAACTTACAATGACCAAAGATTCTACAAAAGTGTCTACATCTGGTACCTATTATATTAAAGCAACAAATGCAGATAATTGTTCTGTAATGAAGCCAATAATTATTACAATAAATCCAAAACCTGCTAATCCAGTTGTAGCACCATTGACTTTATGTACAAATTCAGTGGTATTGCCATTGACTGCGAAAACAAGTCCTAAGAGTAGCTTAAATTGGTATGGCACAAATGCTACTGGTGGTACTGCTGCAAAGTCTGCTCCAACACCTGTTGTATCAAATGCTGGGGTTGCTTCTTACTATGTAAGCCAAGTAGACTCAGTAACAGGTTGTGAAAGTGATAGAGCTAAAATTGACTTAACAGTTAATCTAGCTCCTGTTACACCGACTTTAGTTAGAGATACAGCTGGTAATTTAGTACCATCTGTTACTACTGGAATTAAATGGTATAGAGATGGAGTATTAATTGATAGTACAAGCTTGAAGCTTAAGCCTACAATTGCTTCTAACTATACTTTAAGAGTCACAAATGCAACAACAGGATGTACAAGCACAAGTGCTCCATACTACTTCTTAGTAACTGATATAGTTAGATTAAGTTGGGATGAGTTCATTAAGTTAACGCCTAATCCGTTCATCAATTTCATGAATATTGACTTTGTTGTCAAAGGGCACCAAAGAATGAATATCGAAGTCTTCTCTGCTGCAACAGGCGCAAAAGTGACTACAAGAATGGGTGTAACATCAGGATCTAGATTAACATTCAATGAATTAAATCCAGGTGTTTACTTTGTAAGAGTTGCAACACCTGACTTAAAAGTATCACATCAGTTTAAAATGATTAAATTATAATTTATGCAATATTTAAAATTATCAATTAGAAAAAAAAGCTTCATTGCACTAAGTTTTCTTGTGCTAGCTATTGCTGGATGTAGTAAAGGAGGAGATAGTCCTGCTCCAACACCTACACCACCACCGGTGGTGATAGTTGAATCGGATATCGCTTTCAAAGTAGATGTTGCAGGTTCAGAAGTGAATTATAGTAGTGTATTACCAGTTGTTGGTGCTTCTGTAGCGATTAATGCCAATATCACCTCTACCTTACCAAAAGATGGTGTTACGATAGATGTTTCTGTAAAAAAGAAATCAGATAATACAGTGGTATTTACTACTAATTTATCTTCGTCTGCAGCAAGTAATCCTGTAACAGTAACCGGATTGGCGGCTGGAACATTATGTGTTGCTACAGTAACTATCACTTCAAAGTCAAAGTCGTCCAATACAGCGACAAAGACATTTGAATTGGCTTCAAAGTAGCCCCCCTTTTTTATCCCCTTTTAAAACCGTCCCAGTACATAGTACTAGGACGGTTTTTTTTGTACTATTTTAGTATCTTTAGCATTAAGAATTAAAAGCTATGAGTCAGGAAGAAAAAAATACATTAGGCCCTGGATTTTGCGCCTTATTATATTTAGTGGTCCATTTTATTCCTGATTTTGGTGGAGCCGATGTTATGGGATCTCAGTGGTTGTATGTGAGTCTATTGGACTTTGCCATACTCTCCTATATCCTTTTAAACAATCAACAGTATAAAGCAGCGATACAAGCGGTCTTACAATTAAAATTCACGATTGTATATAGCTTCTTGGTTATTTGGGCATTACTTTCTCTTACTTATTCCATGAATGCCATAGAGACCTTGGTGTGTTTGGCTAGGCTAGTGAGCACGTTTTTAATTTTCGTTAACTTATCCATCCTGTTTTATAAAAAAGAACTGACAACGCTATTTAATGTAGTTTCTATTTTAGTAGCTATTGTATTGCTTTTTGATGCCATGTATGTAATCACAGGGTTTTCCAAGAACATGGTAGATATGAATTTGGATCAGAATATAGTAAGCCTGACAGGGAAAAACGGGAATAAGAACGTGATGGCAGCTAGTTTGTTGATCAAATTTCCATTCTTACTTTTTGTGATCCTTCATAATAAATTGATTGGCAAAATATTTGGGTTGATTATTTTGTTCCTAGGGATCATGGCATTATTTATTTTAAATACAAGGTCTACCTATGTGGGCTTAGGCGTATTGTTTGTATTATTTAGTACGGCTATTGTTTTATTGAATAAGAAGCAGGATACAAAAACAATCGGCACCCAGCTGGCTTATTTTATCCTCCCTTTAGTATTTGCATTTTTTGCAGCCAATGGGATGTTGTCTAAAGCCGTTGATGTACAAGGGTTTCAGGGTGGTTATGGTACCATTACAAAAAGAGCTGGAGATATCAATGTAGCAAGTGAGCAAAATAGTAGGATAAAACTATGGAAAGCAGCGATTGATTATGCTTCTAAACATCCTTTTACTGGAGCAGGATACGGTAATTGGAAGTTGGCATCTATCCCTTATGAAAAAGAGTACACCAACGATTTATTTGTACCCTATCATTGCCACAATGACTATTTAGAAATGTTTGCAGACCTTGGGGTGATAGGTGGATTAAGTTTTGCAGCTTTATTTGTTCTACTTGGTTATACTGTGGTACAATTATGGAGAAAATCAAAAGACAAAGACCATAAATTAATTACTGCGATAGCACTCATGGCCATAGCATGTTATTTTGTAGATGCCTTTTTTAATTTCCCTGCAGAAAGAACTTCCATGCAGACCATGTTTGCTTTGTCTGCCGCTTTATTATTTTTACCTATTTATTTTACAGGCACAAATAATCCGAAACAAAAAGATTTTAAAGGTTCCTTGTTATTGTTCATCCCATTGTTATTGATTGTAGGCGCTATTTATGTGAACTATCAAACATACACATCCCTCAAAGTACAAAAATACGTGATGGGGGAGATCAATGAAGACCCCAAAATGGCATTGGAGGACGTGAAGGACGCATTCCCTGAAATACCTAATCTATCTACCTCTACGCTGCCTATTAAAGCCTTAGTGGCCAGGTATTATTTAAGAGATAAGATGAATGATGAAGCGATGCGCTTGTTGAATGAGAGCGATCATGTGAATCCTTACTTGCATTACAATGATTTTATAAAGACGGCTATATTTTCGAGCCAAGGTAAATTTGATAGTACTTTTTATTATGCAAAAAAAGCTTTTTATAATTGGCCAAGAGCGACAAGCTATTATAAGAATATGATTTTTGCATCTGCTAAAATGAAGGATACCGCAGAAGCGACCAAGGCATTTAAAACCTATATCAAATACAGAAATAGTGGAGAGGGGTGGAATCAATATATTTTAGGATTAATTGAAATCAATCAAACCCCAATTGCAGAAACTAGGGCTTTATTAGACACAGCGATTGCAAAATTCCCGGCAGATAGCGCCATCTTTGTAAACACAAAATCATTGTTATACGGCACTGCAATTGCAACGGGTAGTTTACCTAATTATGCAGCCCTTGGTGCACAAGCTTTTCAGAAAGGAAAGTACACGGTAGCTGCAAATTATTATTTACAAGCGAGTGCTGCAGAACCGGGCAATTATACGCATTTTGAAAATATGGGCATTTGCTATTACACTGCTAAGTCCTACGAAAAAGCCATTCAGTACTTTAATAAAGCCATTGACTTACCATCCGCAAACACAGGCAAGTCTGAATTCTTTAAAGCCATGTCCTATATCGCTTCAGGTAACAATACTGCAGGGTGTAATGCTTTGCAAGCAGCAAAAGCTAAAAAATATCCGGGTGTGGATGCTCAGATTGCGCAGTATTGTAAATAATATACAAGCTATTTGACTCTAGTCCAAACATCTGTTCTGCCAATCAAGCTAATGCCAATATAGCCTCTCACGTTTAAGGTATTTTTATCTTTAGCAGTGATCGTGCATTTGTATTCTTTGCCAGATTTTGGATCGTAGATATGTCCCTTTTCCCAATTCCCTTCACTCTCGTTGTAGGAAAATCCCCATAGGTTGATTAAACCCATAAGAGGTCTGCTATGAAGTGTGTTATTTGGATGCTTGGTATCTGTTTTTGGCTTATTGGTTGCTGGGTCAATAGGTTCGCTTAACCAAATAATTTTACCTTGAAAGGTATTGGCATTTTTATAGATCTCCACTCTTGCATTCCCAGTGCCTGTAAGCCATGTGCCTAGGATCTGATCAGCATCCTTTTGAGCAAAAAGGGTTTGGGTAGATATAATAAGTGCGAATAGGAATAGGGACTTTTTCATATGCGGTTTTTTTGTAAAGATAAAATTAATAAAAATTACTCTTTCCATTCAATTGGAATATAGATTTCGTTTTTACGCCCAAAAAATTGAAAAGGTGCATTGTAGCCTAAGAAATTAAATCGGCCTATGATTTTGATATTCTTTTTCTGAAGTAGGGCAACTAATTGATTTGTATAATCATTGATCTTCTCATCATTTGCATATCCTCCAAATTCAATGACTGCAGCATATACTGGCTCGGATTGTTTAATTTCTACAGTAGCATCTTTTGGTTTAGGTAAAGAGGCCATGTCATATTTCTCGGGCATTACAAAACTCATAGCCGACCCTTTTTCGCTCATCTCCATTCTCACGGGCGCGGTCATGGCAATACTTTTATTCTGGTCATTACCGCCAAAAATATAACCTGCTAACTTTCTAAATCCACTGCTTGAAACTTGTTTATAGTTTGATCCAGAAGATCGAATAGTAGCAAAGGTTGCTTTGGGGTAAAATCGTATTTCAAAGCCCTCCTCCTTTTTAACCACCCTATACTTTTGGGTTTCAATGCTTGAAGTAGTAAAACTTCTAAATGATTGAAATACAATAAAAATGAGGGTTAAGGCTAGAATGAGGTAGGTGATTTTCATAGAATTATTAAATGAAGGTCTATAATGTTCTACAAATTACTCGTTTTTCCCAAGAATATGGGGTGAGTGACCGGTTTTTGGTCATTTAGACAAGAAATTCCTTTGATAATTGAATGTTTATAACTTAGTATAATTGCCTATTAAAACCTCAACAAATAAAGTAAATTTGTTATACCCCCATTCAGCTAATTCTAGCTGTCTTAAAATGAAC
>Ga0114975_10002123_pt1 | contig 13674 bp, 31 predicted proteins | sample S_130626_EF_Meta_FD_87031 | JGI IMG/M metagenome (GOLD analysis project Ga0114975, IMG submission 87031) | Freshwater microbial communities from Lake Simoncouche, Canada to study carbon cycling - S_130626_EF_MetaG | ecosystem: Environmental > Aquatic > Freshwater > Lake | place: Lake...
GCATCTACTTTGCCAAATGTGCCGTGTAGTTTAGTTTCAGGAAGGAATTCTTTTGCTCGCATTAAGCTATATTCCTCATGGGATCAACTGGAGTTCCAGCCACATGTGTTTCCCAATGCAAGTGTGGTCCTGTACTATGCCCGGTGTTGCCTGATAAAGCCAGCAGTTCACCTGTGTTTACTTGATCATTGACTTGTACTAGTATTTTAGAAAGGTGAAAGAACTTATGCACTGTTCCATTTGCGTCTAACGTTACATAAATTCCTTCGCCGCCTAAACCTGAACCTGCGCCGGTAACTACTCCTGCTTCAGGTGCAACTACTTCTGTTCCTGTTGGCACAGCAAAATCTGTACCGTTATGACTGTGTGCTTTGCCCACACTGGTTCTATGGCCAAACGGGCTTGACACCGGACCGTCAACGGGTAATTGTGTTTTTCCGCTAGACTGTTTACGTGTGCTTCTGCGAGTTTTAGGATGTTCTTTTTCGTATGTTTGAATTGCAAGAGGATCTGGTTTTTGAGTATTTTTAGGATCAATACCTTTGGCATACGCATCCATGGCGGCTTGTGTGTAAGGGCCAACAATGCCGTCCACGCCGTCACCCTTGGGCCCGTACTGGCCTAAATCATACCCAAGATCACGCAGTTTTTCTTGGGTTTTTACAACCGCTGGGTCACTGGTGTCTTCTACAATAAGGAATTCTTTTGCTCTCATAATTTATATTTATCAAGCCAATCCGTTATAGTGATCCATTGCTGTGGACCCAATGTTTGTTCTAATTTATTGTTATTTGAACAAGTATACGTTTGATAGCTTGATTTAAGTATATCAGGCATTGGAATATGTTCCTGATTTGTGTTAATTAAGTTTGCTACTTCTTGAAAACTGGTTGCTGTGCCAGTACCTATATTCCATACACCTGATTCTTTTACACGCTTAATAAATTCCACGTGTACTCTGCATATGTCTTCTACTGCAACAAAATCTCTTAGATATGTGTCACTGCCTTCAAATAATCGAATAGGGTCTTGTTGTCTGAACTGACTCACAGGACTGCCTTGACTGCCTTTGTGTTCTTCGTAATTGCCGTACACATTGAAATATCGGAACCCATGTACCGTATTGCCACCCTGATGTTGTTGATGATAGTACTCACACAGATACTTGCTCCATGCATACGGAGTACGTGGATCTAACTGGGATGTTTCTGCAAAATCCGTACCAAACCCATACAGGCTTGCACTACTGCTATATTGAAAATTAACCCCATACGTTTTACAAGCATTGAACAGTTGTCTAGTAAAGTCTACATTCTGTCGCATCACTTTATCCAAGTCGCGCTCGGTAGTGCTACTGATAGCACCTATATGGATGACCCAATCTTGTTCCATGATACTGGGCATGTTGCTTTCGCCCCACTCATACAGATCCACACTCCAATCTGTGTTGTTGTAAATATACTCAACTAAGTTTTGGCCAATGAATCCCTTGTAGCCAGTTACCAATACTCTCATTTGATTTCCTCCGGCCTAGGAGCATAGACTCCCACATGCTGTACAGTTACACTGGCGGCTTTGTTGGCAAATTTAACAGCATCACGTATGTCATTTGTCTCTAGAAACTTGTAGGTAAGTGCGGCTAAAAATGTATCACCGGCACCGCATACATCAGTGACATCACCTACAATTTCAGCGGCATAGACCCAACCATTCCAATAAGCGCCATCACCGCCGTGCGTCACAATCAAGTGCTCTGAGTCGGGTAAACTTGTTGCACGACTTTTTTCCAGTGCATTGATCTTGACATAGCAGCCTGCTAGCCTTGCTAGGTCTGTTTTCTTTGTGTCAACAAAAATAGGCACAGTGACTTCTCGAACTAGTTCTTCAATAAGTTCGTAGGTCACTGTGCCTTTGTTGTAGTCACTGATCACAATAGCATCATACACAGAAGGTATTGCTGTTTCAAATATGATAGGGTCGCTGGCAACATCTTTATCCATACGCAATAATTGTTGTTTGGTACGTTCATCAATTAGTCTATTCTTCTCGCTGGTGTTGCCGTGTAGGAAGTTAACTGTGCATCCCAATGCTTCTAGATTCTTACACACATTGCCAGCCATGCCATCTTTGTGAATGGTATAGTGCGGTTCAAACACAGGAACTGGTGCTTCAGGGCTGATACGATTTACATAACCATAAGTGTAAATGTCGTGACAGTCGTCACCTATTAGCAATATGTTGAATTGTTTTTGTTGTTGAATAGTCGCCGACTCTGTCATAATAAATTACCCGTTTACAATATTGTTCTGCTGTGGAACCTTTGTCATGTTTCCAGTCACTGCCTTTGACATACACATCTGGTTTGTATAATTCCATTAGGTTAATAAGTTCTTCTGTGCTGTCAAAGAACACAACAAAATCCACAGCTTTGAGATTACTCAACATAATCTTGCGATCCGTTTGATTGTTGATAGGACGTTGTTCGCCTTTGAGTTCTTTTACTCGTCTATCAGTGTCAATGGCTACCACCAGCCAATCACCATAACTACGTGCTGTATTCAATAAAGAAACGTGACCTGGATGTAACACATCAAATGTACCGTTGACCATTACTGTTGTCATTTAAGGCTTTCGTTTACGATTGTGTCTTTTAACTGGTGCTGGCGCCGGCGTTGGGTTAGCTTGGCTGTCTCCCGGCATAACTCTGTAGTTGTCTTCCACACTGTCAGGAGTACTGACTTCAATAATCACACCCTGTTTGATACAAATCAATTGATGTGGTTCTAACGGAAAGTTTCGGTGTGTGTCACCCTCGTTGAGTATTTTACTATGCACACTGGCATCTTTGGTATCAATGTACCGCAATTCAAACTGGCCTTCCAACACCATCCAGGTTTCATCTTTGTCATCGTGAAAGTGCATACTGAACCTAGCACCTTGATTAAAGTGCATGAGTTTACCACAATACAAATCATTGGTGGCAAAGATATATTCTCCACCCCACCCTTTTTCTACAAATCCATCAAGCCTCATAATCTAACCACTCATAAATGTTTAACCATTTGCGCTTGCCTATTGTGTCTTTCAAATGACTTAGGTCAGCACAGGTCTTTGTACGCATACGCATTTGTTCTTCCACTGGGATAGCAACAAACTCCACGGGCACATTCTCTTGTTCTGCAATGTATTCTGCAATGTCAAGAAAGCTGTGCGATAATCCACTACCAACATTCCATATGCCATTGCCTTTGACTGTTGTCATAAAATCCAAATGCAATTGACATATATCGCCTGCATAAGTAAAGTCTCGTTTGATATTTTCTGCACCTTCCCACACTGATATCTTTCCTTGTGTGCGGGCTTCTTGCCGCCACTTGTGTATAACATTAGACCTTGTGTCACGAAGATGTTGCCACTTGCCAAAAGCGTTGAAATATCTAAAGCCCTGTACCATTATGTGCTGTTCTTGTTGAAACGCCCACCTATCAAATAGATACTTGCTCCATGCATAGGCCGTTTGTGGACAGCATGGAGCCAGTTCGCTGAAGTCTTTGGTGTTGCCATACACACTTGAAGAACTGGCATACTGCAAATGTGTGCCAGCAGTGTTACAGGCTGAAAACAACTTTTGGCTAAACTCCAAGTTTTGTCGCATGATGGCATCCACATCTGTACAACTCATGTCTGCTATGGCACCCAGATGAATCACCCAATCGTATTCTTCCACATTGGGAAATTCTTCTGGGTTCCAGTCATAGCCATCGATATGCCAGCCTTCCTGTTGGTGCAAGAAGGCTGTCATATTTCTACCCAAAAATCCCAGATGGCCTGTTACAAGTACGTTCATGTGATTATTTATAGGATAACTTTTCCCGGAAGAAAATCTTCACCCAAAATGGTTTTGTCACTATTGCAATCAAGGCATAAAGATTGCAGATTGGATTCATGATCTATTTGCTCATCAGTCCATCCCATTGCTCGTGCATCTGCACGTCTTATGATATGATCACCAATTACTCTGTTGCGACAAAGCCTATTAAACACGTCTGGTTTATGTTCTTGAAGTCCTGGATGTAATCTATCCACTTCCTCAAAAACATCTTTACCACAGCATTTACAAACCCAAGTCCTATGGAAAGTGTGTGGGCGATCAATACGCCCTACACCCCCGTACTCTTTTTGGTTGATTTGATGCTCTCTACATAATGCATCAGATCCCGGACCTTCAAAATTACTAACAGGTTTGCCGCAAACTTTACAAGTTTTATCTAAATCTCTGCGTATTTGTAACAGAGATTTAGGTTTATCAAAGTTAGGGTCTCTCATTTTAAAGTGCTCGGAAAAGGCATGAACTCTGAACTGGTATTGCTACGTGGGAACGAGTAGTTTTTGCCAACTAAGTCTTTCTTTAGTTGTTCAACTAGGAACGGATATCCATGCAATGGTTCTTTGTTAACCCGTGGATTAGAGTAAGCACCGTGCTTGTTATGCCATGCTTCATACGAGTCTTTAACATTGGTCCAAAAAATGCTGGTAGGACTAAAGTCTGCACTCCAGTGATTAAGTACTACTCCTGCCACATCGTTAATGTATTGTTGTGTAACTTTAACGCCTGCCTTGGAACAACGTTCCCAGAAGAAAGACATCATAACCATTTCTTTTTCTTCCACAGGACGATTTTGTGCTCCTACTGCTACAAGGTACTTGCAAATCCAGCCAACTACTTCTGGACTGCACTTGTTAATTTCTTGCATACGACTAATTGCGCCTGGCATGTGGTCGTCGCCAAACTTTTTGCTGGTTAAGAACAACCCATGTGATTCAACATGTTGTTGTTTTTGTTCAGTAAGTACCCAAAGCGGATTCTTAGCTTTGTCAACCCTTACTGCATAAATCATTTGTTCCATTTTGTCAAAGAGGTCCAACATACGCTTGCCTTCTTCGCTGTTCAAATCAATGAAACTGCCGCGCATTTCTGCCTTTTGGTGACTTGAATACAAGTTGACTGGAATTTCAAAGTCTTCTGGTTTCTCACCAAAAATCTGTGTGCAAATAAGCCACAGAAGCACCAAAGTGTGCTGACCATCCCATGCCAAGTATTCAATATTATTGACATCAGGTTGATACACTTGAATTGGAATAACTTTTGTTACCACAAACACATTGAGTAGTGTCAGCACCCATGCAATATTCAATTGTCGTTGCATGGTGTCATCAATACACACTTCCGACATTCGTACAGTGTATGCTTTGGCTAGCTGTTTCTTAAGGTCTTTGGTACCTTTAATATGCGGGTTGCGTCGTTTAAATTCAGCAATGGCCGCTTGTAACGCATTATCTACAGCTCGTTGCTGTATGCGTGGCAGACTGTTATAAGTCTCATCCCACCGCAGTTTGATGGTTTTAATTTGACTCGTAATAGAATTAAAACGAGCATTTTTTGTTGTGGCATAAGCCGCAGTGCCTGTGGCAATAGATAGTAAGTTCATCATTTTGGTTTCTCCAGTTTTGATGTGTTGTTATCGCAAAGACCGTCCTTGCGATAGATGTAGTGTATAGCCTAGATGTTGCATTGTCAAGCCTGTTCAAACCTGTTGACAACCAAAAGTATGTGTTATATAATAGCTACAACTTCAATACATCTAGGACTAATCATGGAAGCAGTCAAAGAAATCACAGTTTGGGCAGACGGCAAAACAGCAGTCAATCACACGTATCTGTTGGACGGTGACAAACTAGTGGCTTATATTCGTTATGGCACTACAGAACCATTTTGGTTCAAAAACCCAATCAAAGGGTTCAGTCGCAGTGGTCGCAAATTTGAAAAGGTCAGCGACACTATGTTTAACATGAGTATGAACGTGCTTACTCCCAGCAACATAAAAGAAGTCGCAGGCAGTAAAGGCCAAACATATCTTGTTGATGTGGACGAGAACACTTGCACTTGCCCAGGCTACACATTCCGAGGTGCCTGCAAACATGTCAAGGAATTAGAAACCACATGAAGAACTTTTTGTTGGGATTTTTATTGGCTACGTCTATCTTTTTGGTTGTACTGAGTTATATAGAAATTCCTGAATACACTATCACATCAAGGACAGTCTGTACATGAGTAATTTTAGACATTGGGTGCAAGAACTATGGATGCAACACAAAGACGAATATAGTGATTTGAAATTGCCCATACCTGAAGATGATATTAGCGAATACTTTAGAAAATACAAGTATTGGCTCAAACGTGAATATCGTCACCAAACGCAGAAATCAAAATGATATACATTAGTATTGGATTGAGTAACCCATGGGGTACATCTTTTGATAACTTATGGAACCGCGCAGGTCGTGTGACCAAGAACAAAAGTTGGGAACTGGAATTGTTAAAAGGTCAACAGCTGATTGGTTTTACATTTGGCTACACTATGCGGCGTGATCATGCTGGACTTAGTATAGAGCTGGCATTGTTGGGCTACAGCATAGCCTTTCAAACGTATGATAACCGTCATTGGGATCAAAAACTAAATGTCTACACTCAACCTGACAGTTAAACAATGGCAACAGATCCGAGCAGACTTGCATACCGAACATCCAAAGAGTGTGTTCATGCTGAAACACAAGATGAAGTCTGTGTTAGGATTTACTGTGCGTGAACATAACGAATGGATTATCAAACCAGATGGCGGCTACGGTGAACACTCAATCAGGCTAGACTTTTACAATGAAAGAAAGTACACTATGTTTCTACTGAAGTACAGTGAGATTATCAATAGGACACACTAGCATGAGAGACATAATCGAAATCAAATTAGAAAATTTAGGAATAGCTCCTAGAGAATTCAAACGGCTTGAAGATGATGACTTGTTGGAGTTCTTTATTAATAATTTCAATTTGACTGAACCCATGATTGTTACCAAAACTGATACTGAATTGGTTAAAGAAAACAATCGTATGCGTGAAGAACTTAGAAAGTTATTTGGTGTTGAACGGCCGTTTATTTGTGGTGTAGCTGGTGGTGTAGGTGCAGACAACATGGCTGATTATGTGTTGGTTTGTCCTAGTTACGGTGCGGATGGTGCCGCCATGTACAAGAAATACAAAGATTATTCAGCACCGGAGTATTGATATGAAACATGTAGAAGTTGGTATGTTTAGGCTTCCTGGCTTGTCTTTTGAACTGGGCGAGCTGACTCCTGAACTAAATGCAGAAATGATTGAGTGGGCTGAATCTGAAGGGGTTGGTATGAGCATGACTGAAAACTTGTGGAGCTTCAAAAAGGAAGCACACAGAGAATGGTTTATCCTGCGTTGGGTTGATAGTATCCCAAAAATTAAAGAAGATTAAAATGTATAAAACCATGTATAAAGAAGTCGAAGTAGAAGTTGAAGTTGACTTGTCAGACTTTGAAACAGATGACTTAATTGAAGAATTAGAAAGCCGTGGTGCTGGTGCTACAGACTACGGAGATGGCAAAGATATCTTAATGGCTATCTATGAAAAGCGTAGACTTGGCCAGAACTATCAAACTGAATTAGAAGCTTTAATCTATATGGGACTTGGTCGTATTATATGAGTGGTACACCAGCAGACAACAGCCCGGGCATAACGGGCTTTATTGAAATCTTTGAGGGTAGGCTTAACAAAATGAAGCTACACCTTAAAGAAGAACTGGGCAAAGCCAAACATGATAGAGATCGTAAGATGATTAAAAGTCAGCTAGCCGATGCTAAGAAACTTAACAAGACACTGAAGGAAATGCGTAATGTGTCAGCCAAGAAGTGTCCGCATTGTGGAGAGAAACTATGACTAAAGGACAGATCTGGACTCCGGGCATGTTGTCTGAACCTGGTATAACTGAAAAAATTCAAACAACTGATGAGCTTATCAAACAGATGAGAATCAACAATGACACTGCCCAACTTGAACTCTTGGTTGCATACAAAAAACATTTAGAAGAACAATTGAAAATATTTACAGATGTTGGTTGCTATCGTAAAACACACCACGATGGTGTGTGTATCCCTAAGATGGGTGACAGATGATTAAAGGTCTGCAAGGTACGATTGGTGTTACAGTGAACGGTGGCATGAACAGCTTGCCATATATTGCGCCCAACAACAATAACCCTGTCCAGGGTATGATACGTATTAACAACACAGACTTAGAAGTATTCAATGGCACAGTCTGGCAATCACTACCCAGCAGTTATGCCACTGTGAGTTTGGATCAAGACACACAGGATTTATTGCAATGGGCCAGAGCACAACGCACTATGGCTCTTAATCGAATGACACTGGCTCAAAACAATCCCGCTCTGATGAAAGCATTAGAAAAGTTAAAGAAAGCAGAAGACAACTTTGAACTACTCAGCAAGTTTGTGGAATACGACCTAGATGCTGAACTTAGAGAGTTGGCACCATGATGATTACTCCATTCTTTGCCAATCTATTGTTGGAAGATCGACTGAACATTGACAATACAGTATTGAGAGATTATTGTTTAAAAATAAAAACTTTAGATGCTGGAAGAGCAGTCAGTAATAAAAATGGGTGGCAAAGTAATGATATTGATTTGTCAGTGCCAGAACTTGCGCCGTTGATAACACAGTTGAGATTACGTATCCGTGACATGTGTGATGCATATGCCATTCGTAAGAACATCAATTTTATTATTGAAAATGGTTGGATCAACATCAACCAACAAGGAGGCTGGAACACTCCGCATTGTCATCTAGGTACATTCAGTGCAGTGTACTATGTGTGGGCACAACACAATCAAGGTGCGTTGCAATTGGTTGATAGAGACTCTGTCAAGACCAGTATGTTTAATCCACAAACGTTGGATAGCTTCAATGGAGCCAACAGTTCCAACCATACCATAACACCCGGCACTGGTAAATTGGTAATATTTCCCAGTTGGGTATTGCATTATGTTGATGACAACACCACTGATCAGAATCGTATCAGTATTGCTTTTAATATCACAACTCCTAAACTTTAAAGAACTTTATGATTATATATTTGGATATGGACGATGTGGTAGCTGATTGGCACACAGCCGCACAAGACTTTCTCAAGATGCGCTGGAACAAAGACAGTGAACGTATACCCAAAGAAGATTGGGATCGTGTTAAACGCAACAGCCATTTTTATCGTGACTTGCCCGTTAAAGATGGCGCACATGAATTAGTTGAATTCTGTCGCAATGCTGTGGCTATTGGGCTAGCAGATGAAGTACGTTTCCTCACAGCACTGCCACATGATTACTCAATGCCATTTGCGGCTTGGGACAAAGTGCTGTGGGCAATAGAACGTTTTGAACGTGTACCTGTGCTGTTTGGACCATTCAGTCATGACAAGTGGCGACATTGTGCTCCAGGCGACATCTTAATTGACGATCGCACCAGCAACTGTGAAGAATGGATTAAGGCAGGCGGACACGCACATATCTATAGAACTTGGGAAGCATGTGAGCCATGGCTGGAACAAACACTAAACTCCATTCCCAAGTTGTAATTGCACACAGCAGGCATATGGACACTTCATCAGTCTCGGATATTATTAAAAACTTGTATAACACCATGATGTTGCCCACTCCCAAAATCAAATGGCAACGATTGCCTGGACTCAAACTGCAAGCCTATGTGGATGATGTCCGTCCAGAAAATCGACCTGGGCGTGGACTGAGTGAACCAGATATGGATCCTATACAGGCATGGAGTGAAGAATGCCGTTGCGGAGTTCGCATGAGTTTCAATGTTTGGCTGTTTAAAAACGAAAAACAAATCACCATGTTCCTAATTAGGTGGGCAGAATGAATGGCCAGACATATTGTTATTGAACGCCGAGATCCTAATGAAATATTAGAAATTGTAAAAGGTCTAAGAGCTAGTGGGTTAACACAGGGTGTGCATTTTGATTTTGCGTTTAATCAAGGAAGATGGGATGCAATGATTGGTGAGATTCCCAAACACACTGTCTTTACATTTTATGAAGAAAAGTATTCAACCTTATTTGCATTAAAATACATATCATGACATTAGAAAAAGAAATATTAGAAAAAACGGGCAAAGAGCTCATGCATGAAATAGACTTTGAAGTGCTATGCGGCATGCTGTGTGAACTGGGCTGGCGCAAAGTTATACTCAAACCAATGACTTGGGAAGCAGGAGCAACTATTGATGCATGGACAGCCTCGCACATCAAAGGCCCTTTTGAAACCATGGGGCTGGTTTGGATCTTTGAACAGGAACAAGATGCCAACTGGTTTGCATTAAGGTGGTTGTAAGCTGTTAAATAGTAGATGAAAAAAATATTACTATCATTGGTTGTGTGCTTCAGTACGCTGTCACATGCAAACGGTGCTTATGCGCTGTATGACTATGACCAACATGAATATCAAGTGTCGTTCAACGCACACGAAGTTCGTCCCATTGCCAGCATTACCAAACTGTTCACCGCCATCACTATCCTGCGTAGCGGAGTAGATCTAACGGAAAAGGTCCGAGTAAAAGGCCGCAGTGCTGGCCGCTTCCCCAATGGCACTATGGTATCCAGGCACAACTTGATGCGAGCCATGATGATCAGCAGTGACAATCGTGCCGCTGAAACACTGGCCAATACTTATCCAGGTGGCTTTGACAAGTTCATTCGGGATGCCAACGAGTATATCAAAGGCAGGGGATTGATGCGCACCAGCATCGAAGAGCCCACGGGTCTAAGTAAGAATAATGTAAGCACAGCCATCGAATTGATCAGTTTTATCGGTGCAGTTAAAGACAACGAAGCACTTAGAAGCTATGCTGACGAAAAGACTGCTGACATACTGATACCAAAAGGTAAGAAGCAAGTACATATCAAATTGCACAACACCAATCCCAGCATCTTCAAATTTGACAACATACTGCTCAGCAAGACTGGCTATACTGATCCAGCAGGACGTTGTGTGGTCATGTTGGTTGAAAAGGATCGTAAGTATTATGGCATTGTGGTATTGGGACAAAAGAATGTGCAAGAGCGTAGTGAATTGGCCAATGTGTTGATCACCAAACCATCATTGCCCACCAAATCTGTTGTGCATGAAGCTGATCTTATTGTGTTTGAGTGGGCCATGTGATGGCCATAACCACTGCAACCAATTGCGGCCACATGTCCAAACCAAACGATATCGAAACTCATGATGTCATGGTGTTTGGTGACAAGGCCCATAAAATTCATACAGTAGTTGTACACAGATTTCGAATGGGCGATGTTGAGGATCCAGACTTGTATGCGGCGCAACCACTTTGGGAATGGCAAGAAAGTGAAATGGGCAAATGGGTCATGGAACGTGCTGTGGATACACCAGAATGGCACAGACAAATGGATCAACTGCAATATCACATGCAATATGCAGTGGTAGCCAAAATGAAAGATGTTGATTATACCTTTTGGGTTCTCAAGTGGGGAAATAACATTGACAAAGACTAACAATGCTGTTATAATTACTGTACGATAAACTAGCAGTGACCAGCAATGAAAAAGATCTTCTACGAAAAGGTTGGCAGGCGATACAAGCCTGTGTACGAGTACGATCAAACAATGATGGATGCTTTTCCCAAAGGCACACACATTGTGATGTGCTATCCGGGAGGCCAGAGCACACGTTACAACATCAATCCCAATTATGCCGCAATGATAGCCGCAGGTCGAGTTGCCGAAGATGCTATCAGCAACAGCATCATGGAAGCCAGTAAGTTACGTGTTCCTGAGCGTGATCAACCGCTAACTCCTGCTCAGTTGAAAGCATGGAAGGCTTTGGCCAAGGCATTTGGCAAAGAGCAATATGCTTTAGAATGGTGCAGTTATAGAGAAGCGGCTGAAGCTGGAGTTAAAGCCATGCAGGCAGAAGCTGACAAGTTACTGAGTAATCCCACTGTTCGTAAAGCCTACGAACGTTTCCTTTTTGTTGCTGAACTAACGAAAGAACACAATGAGCAAATCAAAACATAAACCCCATCAGTGGATTGACGGTGAGACTGCGGATCGCATCACTAGCCTTAATCTCAAAGACTATCGTGCATATCTCAAAAAAGAAATCAAGCAGTGGAAGAAAAATCCCAAGAGTGAAGGTAACCCAGACGGTGTTTGGATGCATCCAGAAGATGTAGGCATCAACATGCAGACTATTGCGGCTTTGGATCTAATTATCAGTCACTTTCCAGAAACACAGGATGATATAAAATGAGCGGTTGGAACACAATTCAAAGAATTAAACGTGTTGAGCAATTGGTTGGCGAGCTGGGCTTTAAGTTCAGTAAGAGCAAGCACAGTGATTGGACGGAGGATCACGGTGCTCTGAGTCTTGTGCCAAAGGATGCTGATAGTTTGCCAATTTACAGCCGAGATGCGGAGCTGTTTGTGGGTAGTCTAGAACGCCTTGAAGATTGGCTAGCCGGTGTTAAATGGGCACGTGACTATGACATGATGTTGCGCATCAGCACGGATAAAGCTCGTGCGGCCGCAGAGCAAAAGGAGCGCAACAGGCAACTGATGCGCACACTTAAAGAAGGTAAACGAATTGAAGGAGTAATAGAATGACATTGGATTCAGCAAGTAATTTTTTGGCCTGTACTATACTGGTGTGTTTGGGCACGGCCTGTTTGGCGGTACTCATAGTGTTCTTAAATAACCTGTTTCATAGGTACTGGCACCCCATAACTTGGAATCTTTACAGCGTTTTGGGCACAAAACACTCGGAATTTCCGCATGATACATTAAATAATACTACCAATCAAAAGGATCAAAATGGAAAATCTATTTGAACTACTAATTGCAGGTGCAGTAGGATACTACATAGGCTCATGGGTCAAGGAACAGATCATGCTGGTACGCATGATTCGCAATGCCAAAGAAACTATCAAGTATTTGGAACATGCTCAACGGGTCATGGCGGAAGTGGAGGCGGACGGTGTTCCTGAAGATGCTATCGAAGTCAAAATTGAACAGGTAAACGATTTGGTTTATGCTTACAACAAAATCACCGGTGAATTTTTGGCACAGGCACAGAGTCTGCACCAGGTGATGTCTGAAGCGGCCAAACGCTATCCCGGCAAGAAGTTTTGGCATCCTGAACTTACACAAGATAGCCAAACAGCTTGAGTTTCGCCGTTACCTGTAGTATACTAAGTCTAACTAGTGAATACTAGTAAAACTTAAAAAGAGGAAATATATGAAATTCATTTCAAAAGAAACTAAGACCTACAAGTTGTTCAACGCCCTGTACAACGGCGAGAAGGTTACTGGTGCTCAAGCTGAAAAGCGTTTTGGTATCAAGAACATTGCTGCCGAAGCGTCACGTATTCGCCAATCAGGTTATGCTGTTTACAGCCGTAGCCGTGTGGCTGGTAACGGTGTAACTGTTACTGAATACGAAATGGGCAATGCCAGCAGAGAAATCATTGCACTAGGCTACAAAGCCAAAGCAATGGGTATCACACTTTAATTCAAAGTGTAACCAAAGAGCTCGCTTAGGCGGGCTTTTTTTTGCTAAATATTTTTCAGGAGGACTCAACCATGAAACAGAAAAAGCTATTGGCGAAACTGTACAAGGCTTGCGTCGACCATGATACAGAAACGGTTTCCGAACTGCGTAAAAAAGAGTTCGCTAAGATACTGAAACACAAGGCCGAAGGCAAACC
>Ga0114975_10002124_pt1 | contig 13674 bp, 12 predicted proteins | sample S_130626_EF_Meta_FD_87031 | JGI IMG/M metagenome (GOLD analysis project Ga0114975, IMG submission 87031) | Freshwater microbial communities from Lake Simoncouche, Canada to study carbon cycling - S_130626_EF_MetaG | ecosystem: Environmental > Aquatic > Freshwater > Lake | place: Lake...
CGGGGCCGAGTCAGCATGGCGAGACATTCGGGAGTCGACGTGCCGACTTCGAGTGGTGCGGGAGTCGACATAATCGACGTGAGAGAGAGCGTCAGTTCTGGAAAGTTAATGGCGAACTGCTGGGCAATCATGCCGCCCATGGAGACGCCGACGACGTGTTGGGCACCGAGCCCAAGGATCCTGACTAGTTCCGCTCCGTCAGCCGCCATGTCGGCAATCAGATAGGGCGCTTCGGCCTGACCAAACAAGATGGCGGCTGAGTCTGGTTCCCCGAAGTGGTCCAAGTGCGTAGAGAGACCCACGTCGCGATTGTCGTACGTGGTTACGAAGAAGCCCTCTGCGACCAAGGAGTCCAGGAAACCTTGGGGCCAGCTCGTCATGTGGGCACCAAGGCCACAGATCAAGAGGAGTGGGCGACCCGTGGGTGCACCAAACTGCTCGTAGTAGATCTCAATTCCGTTCGCGGCAACCTTTGGCATAACACTCCCCTCGTGCGCCTCAACTCTAGAAGGTCGAAACGCAAAAGGCGGCGCCGGTTGCCCGACGCCGCCATGCATACTTCGTTCCTTACATCATTTCCTTAACCATGCCAATGAGGTCGGCGCTGGTTTGGTCGCCCTGAGGCAAGGGGTAGATGTCGAGGTGCGTGACGCCGGCCTCCTTGAAGGCGGCCACGCGCTCGGCAACGTAGCTCTTGGGGCCACAGAGTGTGGTGAGTTCGCAGAACTCCTGAGGCACGGCCGCTTCGGCCTCCTTCTTCTTGCCGGAGAGGTAGAGATCCTGAATGATGGTCGCTTCCTTCTCGTAGCCGTATCGCACAGCCAGGTCGTTGTAGAAGTTGCGACCCTTGGCGCCCATACCACCCACGTAGAGGGCAATCTGCGAACGCTGGAGCTCACGGAGCTTGACAATCTCTTCGCCTTCACCAATGGCCAAGATGCCACCGGCCTTGGTCATGAGCGGCCCCAGATTTGGGTCACGCTTGGCTTCACCGGCGGCGAGAGCATCGCCCCACACGTCTTTGGCGCGCTCGGGGATGTACATGATCGGAATCCAGCCGTTGGCCATCTCAGCCGTCATTTCGACATTCTTGTCACCCAGCGAAGCGACCCAGATCGGGATTTCGCTCCGGAGGGGGTGGGCAATAATTTTGAGGGCCTTACCGAGACCAGAACCACCCTGCTCCTTCGAGAGCGGCATGTCGTAGAACTTGCCGTGGTATTCGAGGGGCTTTTCGCGCTTCCACACTTCACGGCAGATTTCAATGGTCTCGCGCGTCTTGCCCAAGGGGTAGGTGTACGGGACGCCGTGGAAACCCTCGATGACCTGCGGGTTAGAAGCACCAATACCGAGACTGAAGCGCCCATCAGACAAAGCGTCGATGCCGGCGGCGGTCATCGCCATCAACGTGGGGGTACGGGTACCAATCTGCAAGATCGCCGAGCCGATTTCGACCTTCTCGGTCAACGCGGCGAGGTAGCCCATGAGCGATGGACCGTCGAAGCCGTACGCTTCAGCGACCCAGACAATGTCGAGACCGGCCTTTTCCATTTCGATAACGTTGCGCGCTGCTTCTTTGAAGCCGCCGCTGTATGCCAGTTGAGTTGAGAGTTTCATGATTCCTCCTTGGGACTTCAGGAAACTCTAGTGTCCGTCAACAACCATTCGGTACCTACTTTTCTAGGCACTACGTTCAGAATTACTGGGCAATGGCGCAGCGATTAGGGCCGAGTTCCATTTCGCCGATTTCTTCGGTACTCAAGGTGGAATCCCCAATATTGAACTTGACGATTTCTACGTAATTCGGAGGTCGATCCTTGACGTGCGTCATGGCCCAGTTGACGAAATCTTCTTCGGAGTAGGCCAGGGCCGGCAACACGGGGCGGAGGTCGCCTAAACGTGCGGTCACAAGCTCGCCAAAGTGCACCGGCACCGCGTCACCCCAGTGGGCCGGCAAAATCAATATGTCGTCGGGGAGCGGCAGCACGCGTTGGTGGAGCGTGTTGTACAGCGCGTGGGCGAACTCTTCGGCCTGATCGGCCAGATCGGGGCGGCCCACGCTTTCTAAAAACAATGTGTCTCCGGTGAATAGAGCTGCATTGCCCAGGCGATAGACCGTGGATCCTTGCGTGTGGCCCGGCGCGCTCACCGCTTCTACGGTCAAGTGCACGTTGTGTTCGAGTTCGACGGAGAGGCCGTCGGTAAGTGGGGTATAGCTGTAGTGAAACGTGTCGGCGGGATTAAGAACCAGTGCGGCACCAGTGGCTGCTGCCAGGGCCCGACCGCCGCTCACGTGGTCCGCATGTAAGTGAGTGTCAAAGACATGGGTGATGCGAAAACCATGCTTCGCCGCGAGGTTGATATACCGATCGATATCCATCGATGGATCAATGACGGCCGCTTCGCTCCCGGCACCGACGAGGTAACTTAAGCAGCCCTTGCCTCGACGACGCAACTGAACCACAGTGGCCCCGGCCAGTGCGACTTCTACCGTGTCGTAGGTCGTTGCCCACGCCGCCATGCCGCCATCCATTACCGCTGCGTCAATACCGTGGGTTACGAGAAGTTCAGCACCAGCCTGGGCCCGGGCGCCCTTGGCGCAGATGACGAGAATTGCTTGGTCACTGGGCACCTCGCCGAGACGTGATTCGAGTGTTCCGAGAGGGATATTCACCGCGTTAGGAATAGCCCATTCGGCGAATTCGTCCGGCTCGCGAACGTCAAGGAGAAATGGCGACTCAGCGGTACCGAAGACCGAAAGAAGTGATTCGGCTGTTCTGACTTCAGGCATGCTCACAGCCTCACCCTAGGACCAAACCCAGGAAATGCTGGTCTTCAATCACTAGCCGCGAGGCGGGATTTAGGCGCCGAGTAAGCGCTCAGTCATTTCCCAAACATCGGCAGCGTGTGACGAATCGAGGGCGTACGGCATGACCCCCATGAAGGGCATGGCGGGATCCATCAGTCCGGCCTCTTGACAATTCTCAAGATAGAGGCCCCCGACGTTGTCCAGTTCAATTCCCGTGGCCGCCCACGTCGATGTTGATGCTCCCTGTTCGGCATTCTTAAACATTGAATTGGGATTGCCATCAGCATCAATGAAACCTGCGGCCCGCTGCTCTTCGAGGGGCATATGTTTCTGTAGGCCAGTCATGATCCCACCGGGCATCACGGCATTGGCATAAATGCCGTCTTCGGCGTAACGCTTGGTGAGCTCGACGGCGAAGAGTGCGTTAGCCGTCTTGGACTGTCCGTAGGAGGCCCACTTGTCGTAGGGACGGTTCAGAAAGTTCGGGTCGACTAGATCAACGTCACTGCGACGGTGAGCGCTGGATGAGAGTGCGACCACGCGTGCACCACCACTGGCCCGTAGTGCCGGCAGAAGGCCTTGCGTCATCAGAAAGTGTCCGAGGTGATTCGTTCCGAACTGCAGTTCAAAGCCCTGCTTAGTCACCCCTTGGGGCGTGGCCATGACACCGGCGTTGTTCACGAGGATGTGGAGAGGCTGACCACTGGCGACATACGTAGCGCTCGCCGCGCGCACTGATTCGAGGTCCGCGAGATCCATTGGGATGAGCGTCACCTTTGATGCGAGCGCCGCTCCCAATGTGGCCAGAAGGCTCTCACCCTGACTGGTAGTACGCAGCGTTACGGACACCTGGGCGCCAGCGGTAGCGAGTGCTCGAACAGTCTCGACGCCAATGCCCGATCCTCCGCCAGTCACGAAAGCATTACGACCAGTGAGGTCAACATCACTAACCACTTGGAGGGCCGTTGAGTGATAACCGAATTGAGAGGTAATAGGCACGGGACTCCAGTCGCGATTGAACACGCTGACTTTACTCACCACGCTTCGCCACCAGAAGTCTCGAATTCGAAGTAGCGCGGGCCGTTGTGACGACCTCGGGCTTTCTAACTCTGCAGGAATGTACGTAGCATTGAGCTGTGGAGCCTTACAAAATTCTTCTGTACTACCGCTTCACGCCACTCACTGATCCCGAGGCCATTCGTCTCTGGCAGTGGACCCTCTGCGACAGCCTTGGCCTCAAGGGGCGAATAATCATTTCGAAGCACGGCATCAACGGAACTGTTGGTGGACCACTCAGCGCCGTGAAGAAGTACATCCGCGCTACCAAGGAGTGGCCGGGCTTTAAGGACATCGACTTCAAGTGGTCCGAAGGCACCGGTGACGATTTTCCCCGTCTTGCGGTCCGCGTGCGAGATGAGTTGGTTTCCTTCGGCGCGCCGCAGGATCTCCACGTTGACGAGTCCGGTGTAGTTAATGGAGGCCCACACCTCTCCCCTGCTCAAGTCAACGACCTCGTAGCGGCGCGAGGTGACGATGTGGTCTTTTTCGACGGTCGCAATGCCTTCGAGGCCGAGATTGGTCGTTTCAAAAACGCCGTCGTACCCGACGTCGAAACGACACATGACTTCGTCAAAGTCTTAGAGAGCGGTGCCTACGACCACTTAAAAGAAAAACCCATCGTGACCTACTGCACCGGTGGCGTTCGTTGTGAAGTACTGAGCAGTCTCATGTTGCAACGTGGTTTTCAAGAGGTCTACCAAGTGGAGGGCGGCATCGTTCGCTACGGCGAGGCTTTCGGAAATGAAGGTCTCTGGGAGGGTTCTCTCTTTATTTTCGACGGACGGATGAACCAGGAGTTCGGTCCAAATACCAAAGTCATCAGTTCGTGCGAGCGCTGCGAGACCCCGACAACCCAGTATTACAACTGCGCCAACTTGGCCTGTCGACAACTCATACTGCTCTGTGAGTCGTGCAGCACGTTGAATGGATCAACAAACTGCCAAGAACAGCACCACGGCGCGCGATACCGATCCAAGCTCTAGCTGTCAGCTCCGGACGACACGATTACCGTACCGAGGCACATTTCGTCACTCGAACCGTCGCCCCACGTGATGTAGCGCGGAGCCAACTTCTTTGTTTGAGGATTCAACTTGCGAAGCGCTGGTGAGTAGGTACACGTCAACTTGACGTAGTCACCCTTGGTCATTGTCACCGGATTCGCGAGCGTGTAGCCGAACTGGTTATCGAAGTTGTACGACGGGACCACGAGCAGCGTCTGCGTATTGGCGGGGGCGCACGAGGCGTCTTGACGACAGAGCACAATGGTAAAAGCCTTGCCCAACATGTGCATATGGGGCCAAATCTTGTGAATGGTCACTGGAGTATTTTCCGAAAAGCCCCACGTACAAGTCGCTGAGGTGGCATTAGGCGACGAACTATTCACCGGCAGAACGCCGCGATTGCATATCCACTCAAGACTTTGTGCGAAGTTTCGAGCTTCGGGGCCAAATCGCTTGGCCAAGTCGGCGAGCGAAGCCGTGTGATTACACAGGGGGTACTTCTTGACATCGTTGTAGGGCGCGACGCACGGCAGAGCTGGTGCCGCAACATACTGCCGCATGGTAAGTGGCGTGCGGCTTGAGGTTGCCGCATTTTCGGACCAGACGTTGAGCTTCGAGGTCACGGCCTTCTTGCCTGCGAGGGAGTTGTAGTGAATCTGAAGCACAATCAAGGATCCGGCAGGAACTGAAATTCCGTAACCGGCCTCCATGGTGTCAGCACCGTGACCGGGCGACCAACCGTAGAGCCAGGGAAGCGCGGAGAGCCCGCCCATGGACGTGGCGCCGAGTGGCGAAGAAAAGCACGACCAACCCTTCGTACCCGTACGGTCAAGAGCCTTGACTTGAGCCACGACCGAAGGGGTGGCGATGTACGCAATTGCGTGGTGGAGTTCACTCTTATTCGCTTGTGACTTGGAAGTATCGGCAATGAACTCCGTCTTTGTCGTCATTTGATTAGTTGTGAACTTGGGGTCTATCCACGTGCAGCGGTATTCGTCATTGGCGTCCTTAGGGGGCGTGGGGGCGTGCGTCACCAAAGACGCGACATTCGGAGCCGTCGTGACGTGCGGCACCATGGCTGACTGGGCATTCGGCGTTCGCGCCAGACCCATGACCATCAAGGTGGCCGTGAGAAATATTGCAACAACCGAGTTTTTCTTCATGGCGTAAAGATAGCGAATGAAGGTCGTCTTCGAGGGGGCAGAACGACTTCATTGTGGCCCCGCCAATTGCGGCCCACAGAAATGTCGTTATTCGCCTTCGTTTAGGGCTTTTTGGGCCAAAGCATTCAAAGCGCCACCATCGAGTGGCGTAGGAAAGAAGGGCCATACTGGGGTCAGTGCCGTGCCACCAACGATCAGGTCCGGGCCGAATTGTCCACCGGGATTCACGGCCGTACTAGAAATCGAGTCTTTCTGTTTCGTTCCTGCTTTTGGGCCCATCAGGAACTACCTCAATGATGCCCAGGGTAATCAGTACAAACATCGTGGGGATAAACGGAAGCCAGTACCGAGGATCGGGAGCCGACGAATAGGCCACCGCAGTCGCGAGCCCCAAGATCTGCGCCAGCGCCAACGTCAATACGACCAGCTCCCGACGACTGAAGGGCTTGATTCGCCACCCACGGAAGGAACGTCGCTGCGCCAAGCGGCTCACGAGCAGACGACCGCCCGCAGCCAGCATGCCGATCCACAACAGATGGTTGGGCAACATGATGTTCTCTTCAGAAACACGTAGGAGTGCATTCGGGAATGGCGAACTGACCGTTGGGTCGTTGGGTCCAAACCACTGGCGCCAGTTTGGGTAGGCCTTGTCGCGATCGACCGCTTCATTAATCCATGAAACGGCCGGTTCGAATTGGTCGAACTGTCTCTGCCGGGCAATTTGCCAAACGATCGAGCGACTCATTTCCCTCATGACGATTACAGGATGTTCCACGATGGCTTTCATTGCGATTGATCCGAGTTCATTCGACGAAAGACCGAGTTGCTCTTTGTGTTGCCCAAGGAGCAGTTGCATTTCCTCGCTAAACACGGGGGCCAGATTTAAGCCGGGAACGGGGAAGAACTCTTGGTTGCGACACGCCCTCTTAACTGTGGCTTGAGTGAGTTGGGTCGTTTGAGGATCTCGGTCACACGAAATGATGGGCGACCAGCGATAAACCAATGTCGCATTGGCAATCGGGTTGAAGCTCAAGACTCCGTACACACGCTCGTGGACGTTGAATACCGGAACACTGGGCGCCACGAAAAGTACCGGAAGGGCGGCCATCAGTGCCAGACGGGGAGCCCAGCTACGCCAAGAATCTCGCAGCTTCCAGCGCCCCCGGAGCACTACCGCGCCACAGGCCACCACGAGGGACATGCCGAGCGCAATCAGACTTGCCGCATGCACTGCCACAGCGAGGCCGTACGTCACTGCTACAAGAGAAAGCATCAAGGCTTGCGCCCATGGTTTGCGCACTTTCATTGTCACCACTACGGCAAATGTTCCAAAAGTAACGAGCACCAGTTCGATGGACTCAGTCAGAATCGCTCGCTCCATAAAGACAAGTTGGGGAATCGCTGCGAAAACCATCGCCAGGACCAGTGCAATGTTGGGTCGCGTCAACAAGCGCAAGGTGGCGAAGACGAGGACGCTACTGACCAGACCCAAGATGAGCTGCACAATCAGCACCCGATGCTCGGACATGTGGTGATTGGTGAGAAAGTCCCAGATGTATTGCACGGTGTACGAGTGGCCGCTCCTGCAAGGGTTATCCGGCCGAACAGGCCAGTAGCACATGGAGTCTGGAAAGTAGGCGGCGCCGGGGCTACTGCTCCACCACGAGAGTCGAACCTTGAGGGCGACAGCAATGACGAGGAGTACTCGCCACGGAAGCCACGCGAGCGAAATTCGTGGCTTATTCATGATGAATGAGGCTACCGGCTTCAAACTTGCCCTATCTTTGGAGGCAATTGTTAGGGGCTGAGCGAACCATGGAACTCAAATTAATTACAGCAATCATCAAGCCATTCAAGATTGATGACGTTAAGGCTGGGCTAAAGACTGTTGGCGTAGACGGATTGACCGTTACCGAAGTGCACGGCTTTGGCCGCCAACGTGGACACACTGAGGTGTACCGCGGCGCCGAGTACGAGATCGATTTTGTTCCCAAGTTGAAGCTCGAGATCATTACGAACGCGAATCAAGTTGATGAAATTGTTAACGCCCTCGTTGCCAGTGCATCTACCGGTTCCATCGGTGATGGAAAAATTTGGGTCTCCCCTCTTGAAACGGTCGTCCGAGTTCGCACCGATGAGCGCGGCTCTGACGCGATTTAGGACTGATGGCTATGAATACAACTGACACGCTCTGGGTCATTCTCAGCGCCGCACTCGTCCTCTTTATGACCCCCGGACTCGCCCTGTTCTATGGCGGAATGGTCCGCAGTAAGAACGTTCTCGCAATAATGATGAACAGTCTCGCCGCAATGGCGGTCGTCACTGTCCTCTGGGTCGCTATCGCCGGATCGCTTGCCTTTGGGAACGACGTTGGTGGTGGGCTGCTCGGCGACTTCTCTCTGGCGGGACTGGCCCATATCCCTTCGTCTCTTCCCGGTCTCTCGGGCGTTCACGCATCATCACTCTCGGTCTTGCTGTATCAGATGATGTTTGCCATCATCACGGCCGCTCTGATTAGTGGTGGTACGACGGACCGCATCAAGTTCTCCTCCTTTGTCATCCTGATTGCCGCCTGGACTGTGGCCGTCTACGCCCCGCTCGCCCACTGGGTCTTTAGCCCGAATGGTTGGCTGGCCCAACGAGGAGTATTGGATTTTGCCGGTGGCACCGTCGTTGAAATCAACTCGGGATTTTCGACGCTCGCTGTCGTCTTGGTACTCGGCCCACGCAAGGGGTGGCCCCGTGACTCCATGACACCGCACTCCGTTCCCCTCAGTCTTCTGGGCCTCGGCATTTTGTGGTTTGGCTGGCTGGGATTCAACGGGGGATCTTCTCTCGCGATGAACGACGTTGCCGTTTCAGCGGTACTCAACACCCAGCTCGCAGCCGCGGCCGGACTCATCGGCTGGCTCATCTACGAACGGACGACCGAGCACTACGCCACGACATTGGGTGCCGCTTCTGGTGGCGTGGCCGGGATGGTCGCCATCACGCCGTGCGCCGGTTTCGTGCAGCCCTACGCCGCGTTGATTATCGGACTGATCGCGGGACTGGCCTGCGCGAAGGCCGTTCGAATGAAGTTCAAGCTCGGCATTGACGACTCGCTTGACGTCCTAGGCGTTCACGGCGTTGGTGGAGTGATCGGCATGGTCCTCTTGGGGCTCTTCGCCACTAAGACCATCAATCCAGCCGGTGCCGACGGCCTACTGCAGGGTGGGGGATTCGCGTTGCTCGGTAACGAGCTGCTCGCCATCGTTGTAACGGCATCCTTCGCCTTTGGTGTCACGTGGCTAATTGCCCAGGCGATTTCTAAGACCATCGGACTGCGCGTTAGCGAAGAAGATGAGCTGAAGGGCCTCGACCTCACCCAGCACGCCGAGAGTGCCTATTCGGGCGGTGGCTCGGGTCGCTTTAGTAGCTAAGCGATGTGGAGTGCTCGAGAGAGCGCTGCCATGTGCTCCAGAAGAATGCGTTTCGAAACATCGGCCTTGGGCTCAAGGATGCTGCCGTGAAATGTTCCGGGGTAGGCGTGGAGCTCAACGTGCACTCCCGAACGCATCAGGGTCGTGGCGTACGCAATGCCTTCATCGCGCAGCGGATCGAATTCCATCACCGAGATGTAGGCCGGGGGAAGATTCTCCAGAGTCTCCGCACGAGCGGGTGCGGCGTAGATAGGCACCTCGCCTGTGAGACCGTGTAGGTAGTACTGCCAGCTCAGTTCGGCGTTCGGACGATTCCATACCGGCGTGTCAACAAAGGCCACCATGCTGGCCGTTTCGAGTCGATCGTCGAGTTCGGGAATATCCAAGAGCTGGAAGGCGATTGGTAGTTGCGCGCCATCGCGATTGAACAACGCTAAGCCCGCCGCCAGACCGGCACCGGCCGAAGTTCCAAAGAGGGCGACCCGATCCACGTCAATGCCGAGCGTGGTCGACTCGGCGTGAATCCACTGGAGCGCAGCGGCGCAGTCCATCAGCGCCGCGGGATAGGGATGCTCGGGGGCCAGGCGGTACTCGACCGAGACGAAGACGGCGGGAAGGAACTGTGCAAAGTTGACGGTGATCGGCAAATCGGTCAACACGCTGCCAACGGCAAATCCTCCGCCATGGATACGGAGCACGCACGGGGCGTTAGCGGTCACGCTCGTCGACCGATAGACGTGGACGGTCACCGGTGGTTCGCCCGGTAGGCCCGGAATCTCGTGCGAGGTGATTGCTAGGCCGGCCGTATTGAGGGAGGCCGCCACCCGCTCGCCATTAGCCGCCTGAAAAGAACGGGCCGCTTCGATATCGGTAAAGGTTGCCGAGGTGGGCAGCAACTGCAGAATGGCCTCGTACTCGCCGTCAAAGTCGTAACCCATGGAAGAATCCTACGAGTTAGTTGCGTTCGCCGAAGGCTTGCGGAAGACCGACAGCACCTTGTCGTCATCAATAAAGAAGGCCGTCACGGCCCCGAGAAAGGCGAAGATACAGGTCCACATAAACGGCACCTTGTAGGCGTTGTAGGCGTACACCAAATCGTGCACCTGTGCCGGAATCTTGTCGAGCTGCGCCATTAACACTGAGATCAACACAGCGATTCCCAGCGAACTCGCCACCTGCCGCTGAGTCGAGAACAGGGCGCTCGCCCGTCCCGTGTCGAGAGGTTGAATCTGCGAGAAGGCGGCCGCCTGGAGCGGGATGAAGACAAAGGCCCAACAGAGACCTCGAGCGAAGAGTATCGCCCGGTAGACCCAGAGATTCGTCTCCGGGGTTGTCCACATCAGTAACAACATGACGAAGCCGGCGACAATGAGGCCAATAGATATGAGTCGACGCGGACCGACTTTGGGGTAGAGCTTGCGAGCCACTTGACTCATCAAGATCACGCCGATGGCCTGAGGAAATGTGGTGAGACCCGAGTCCGTTGGCGAGAGTCCTCGCACGCCCTGAAGCATTAGCGGCATGATCAACACCAGGCCGAAGAAACTGGCGGTCGCGAAGACCGACGTGATGTTGGTCATAGTAAAGACACGATCGCGAAAGAGACGGAGGGCCAAAATGGGCTCGGCGATGCGTCGCTCCACCAAAATGAGCAGTGCCCCGAGCGAAATACCGAGTGCGAGCGAGAGCAACACCGGTGTCGAATTCCACCCTTCCACCGCAACTTGATTCAGCCCGTAGAGAATTGCACCCAGCGACAGTGCGGAGAGGACGAAACCAGCCGGGTCGAACTTCCCAGCGCCCTCATGCTGATACTCCTTCAAGCGCAAGACGCCAATGACGAACGCCAGGATGCCAAAAGGCAGATTGACGAAAAATATCCAGCGCCAACCCAACCCGTCAGTGATGAATCCGCCGAGCACGGGACCGGTCGCAGGAGCCAGGAGCGTCGGAATAGATAGGAGTGCTCCGACCTTGGCGCGTTCCATCGGTGGATACTCCCGGTAGAGCATGGCCGTACCGACCGGCGCCATCATGCCGCCACCAATTCCCTGCAGGAAACGGAAAGCCGTCAGCTGGTCGATGGAGCTAGCGGCGCCACAGAGCATGGAGGCGACTGTGAACGTAAACAGCGCAAAGAGAAAGACTTTTTTGGTTCCGAACTTGTCACCGAGCCAGCCGGAGGCGGGAATCCAGATGGCTAGCGACATGAGGTAACCCAAGACGACCCACGCCAAGTCCGTAGGAGTCCCGTGATGAAAATCGTTACCGATGGCGGGAAGCGCCGTATTGACAATGGTGCCGTCCATGATGTCCATGAACATCGCGATGACAAACACGGTGGCAACGGCCGCACGATCGCTGATGGCGTAGATTCCCCTGCCTCGAATTTCCGTCATTCATGCCTTTCGCAACCACCGAAACTTAGTTGTTCCAGGCATCAAAGACTCATGTCTTGGCAATCTTGGATTTCCCTAGCGTCAATTTTAAACGACAACGTCTACTAACTTCCGAAGGCGGAGCAAGTTAACTGGTTAATGCCTAGGCGCTCCCGCAATGCGAATAGCGGCAGCTCCGACTACTAACACTGCGAGAGCTAGTCCTGATGAAAGCGGCAGGCCTGCATAGTGAATGACTCGAGTGGGAAATCCACCGAGCCCCGTAGCGGAGAACATTAGGAGAGAAGCACCGCACAGGGTCACCCCTAGACCGATGGCAATTCCAGACCAACGAGTCGTCAATTGGGGCATGCGCGACGTAGCGTCCCAGAGTGGGAGGGGTGTATTTTCCAGCACCCAGAGAACTCTGACAATCAACAGCACCATTGCAATGAATGCAAGCAAGTGAACCGGCCACCAGTACCAGTAGTTCGCCCCAGCTGCAATAACCCCATGAGAAAGCTTGACGTGACCACCGAATCCGGTCAGCCGCTCCAGCACCACGAGCAAGATCAGCATGGGGAGGTGCCACAGATAGAGGGTCATCGCCACGGTGTTTATGAGCACGGCATAGCGCCAAGCTCGGTCTCGAGCAAAAAACTTGCGAAGCGGAACCACACAACTCATCGCAATCATGCATATGACCAGCGAATGAACCATCAGCGGAACTGTCGGTGGTGCCATATTGGAAACTTGCTCGCCAGGCATTCCAACCATTGAAAGGGGGTAGTGAGCAAGCTTCACAATCAGCAAATTGGTCACTAGCCCGCCCATCGCCATCAGGCCAGCAATCCAACTCTTTGGCGGACGTTCGACGTACCAAATCCCAAGTTGAGCGGCGAAGCACCAAACTACGACAAAATTTATTAACCCCAAAGCGCTGGGGCCATGCAATCCAAACCGAGCAATATCAACAATTACGGCTATGACTACGAGCATGATCATCGTGCTGTACGGCCGATTCTGATGAAGATTGAAGAAAATGGGCCCCAACGCAGTCACAATGAGGTAAGCCCCTAGAAACCAGAGCAGCTGTGTTGTAAGAAGGAGCAGCGGTGCCGTCACGTTGATGGGGCCAAAATGTGCGACAACGAGTGCTGTTGGCGCCATGATCGCGAAATAAACCCAGAGAGGCCTAAGTAGCCGTGCAGCGCGGCCCCAAAGCCAAGTTGCGTAGCCAGAGGAACGCTTCGCTCGCCACGTGATGGCATTCGACGCACCCCCGGCAAAAAAGAAGAGTGGCATAATTTGTAGCGCCCAAGTCAAAAGTTGCATTGGTTTATGCAGCGCTAAGGAATTACCTAATGTAGGCACTCCGTTATTCCATAGAACCAGAGCCATAAAGCAGTGTCCAAGAACCACGACAGAGAGCGATAACGCCCGCAAGCCATCAATCACACGGTCTCGTGACTCCGGAGTTGCACTCGCAATTTCTTTAACGGGTGGTGCGGGAATACATCTCACATTGACGAATATAGAGCAACACCTTTCAATGTTCTCAAGTGAGCGGAACAATGGCCAGATTGATAAAGCCCTTCGCAGGTTGGTCGCTCAGTCTCCTAGATATCGCAATTTCTTCGACCCCAAGGCGGTCAAATAGATGACTGCTGCGCAGTACGCCCTCTTTTCACCTTCGAGGTTGATGCGCAATCCTCCCGGTCCGCTAGTTGTCGGTCCTTCCCCCGTTAGGGAGATATGGGCTGATCGCGTGAGCGAGACCCGGGAGTGTGAGGGTTTGAAGGTAAACCTTTCCCGGGCCAGTGAGCTTGGCGAGAAACAACG
>Ga0114975_10002126_pt1 | contig 13672 bp, 10 predicted proteins | sample S_130626_EF_Meta_FD_87031 | JGI IMG/M metagenome (GOLD analysis project Ga0114975, IMG submission 87031) | Freshwater microbial communities from Lake Simoncouche, Canada to study carbon cycling - S_130626_EF_MetaG | ecosystem: Environmental > Aquatic > Freshwater > Lake | place: Lake...
CTTCGCGGCTTTCAATTTCTTTTATTTGCATTTTTATTTTTCTCGTTTGAAAATTAGCCCCCTTTGAGAAGCTCAAGAAGCCTCTTCTTATGTGCTTTCGCAGCCTTAATCAGCAAGTCGTAAAATAATTTATTAATCAAGCATAAATTTTTCAATGGAAAATAAAAAAATAAAAAAAGTCGTATTGGCTTATTCTGGTGGTTTGGACACTTCGGTGATTTTGAAATGGTTGCAAGAAAATTACGGCTGTGAAGTGGTTACTTTTACTGCTGATTTAGGACAAGGCGAAGAGCTTGAGCCAGCGCGCTTGAAAGCCCAAAATCTTGGTGTGAAAGAAATTTTTATTGAAGATCTACGCGAAGAATTTGTGCGCGATTTCGTATTTCCAATGTTTCGTGCTAACACTTTATATGAAGGTGTTTATTTGCTTGGAACTTCAATTGCGCGTCCATTAATTGCTAAAAGACAAATTGAAATTGCCAATATGGTGGGCGCTGATGCGGTTTGCCACGGTGCAACTGGCAAAGGAAATGACCAAGTGCGTTTTGAACTTTCTTATTATGCGAATAAACCAGACATCAAAATTATTGCACCTTGGAGGGAGTGGGATTTGAATTCGCGCACTAAGTTGATTGACTATGCTGAGAAAAACCAAATTCCTGTGGCCAAAGATAAACGCGGCGAAGCGCCATATTCTGTGGATGCAAATTTGCTTCACACTTCATCTGAAGGAAAAGTTTTGGAAGATCCATCTCAAGCGGCTCCAGAATATGTTTACCAAAGAACAGTTAGCCCTGAAGCTGCCCCTGATAAAGCTACAATCATTGAAATTGAATTTAAAAAAGGTGATGCAGTTGGAATTAACGGCGAAAAAATGTCGCCAGCTACAATTCTAACTAAATTAAATGAACTTGGTGGAGCCAATGGAATTGGCCGTTTAGATCTTGTTGAAAATCGTTTCGTTGGAATGAAATCAAGAGGCGTTTATGAAACTCCAGGTGGAACAATTTTGTTAACTGCTCACCGCGCGATGGAATCAATTACTTTGGATCGCGAAGCTGCACATTTAAAAGACGAGCTAATGCCGAAATATGCCAGCCTAATTTATAATGGTTTCTGGTTTGCCCCTGAAAGAGAAATGCTGCAAGCTTTGATCGACAAATCTCAAGAAAATGTTGAAGGTGTTGTGACGCTAAAACTTTACAAAGGAAGTGCGACTGTGGTTGCGCGTAAGTCTGAGAAAAGTTTATATTCTGAAGCTCATGTAACTTTTGAAGAAGATTCAGTTTATGATCAGAAAGATGCGGCTGGGTTTATTAAGCTTAATGCGCTGAGGTTGAGAATTGGTGCTAGAGTAAATGCGAAAAGGAAGAAGTAATTTCGTAATCACCACGAAAAAACCCAAAATAATCTAAACACATTCCCATGGAACATGTTAAAAATGCTTTAGAGCTAAAGTTAGAATTGGATAAATTAAGGCCAATTTCTAAAGAGCGAGAAGCAAAAATTATGCAAAAATTCCGTCTTGATTGGAATTACCATTCCAATCATTTAGAAGGCAATTCTCTAACATTCGGCGAAACTAGAATGTTGATTTTGCATGGCATAACTGCACAAGGAAAGCCTCTTAAAGATCACTTTGAAATTACTGGCCATGATGAAGCAATAAAATGGGTGGAAGAAATAGTAAAAGGTGATTTTCCGCTAACTGAAAATTTTATTCGCCAGCTGCATGTTTTGTTGCTTAAAGAATCTTATGAAGTGAGTGCGGTTACTCCAGATGGCAAGCCAACTAGAAGAAAAATTGAAGTTGGTAAATATAAATCCTCTCCAAATCATGTATTAACCAAAACAGGTGAAACTTTCTACTTTGCTACGCCAGAGGAAACTCCAGCAAAGATGAATGATTTGTTGCTTTGGTATCGTAAAGAACTTGAGAGCCCAGATGTTAATCCAATAATTCTAGCAGCAGAATTTCATTATAAATTTGTTCGTATTCATCCTTTTGATGATGGAAATGGAAGAGTTGCAAGAGTTTTAATGAATTTCATTTTGATGAAATTTGATTATCCGCCGGTGATTATTAAAACTGAAGATAAGGAAAATTATTTCTCTGCTTTGAGATTAGCAGATGGTGATTTGATAGAGAATTTTTTTGAATATATCGCCAAAAATTTAGTGCGCTCGTTAGAAATTATGATTGCGGGTGCGAAGGGAGAAGAGATAGAAGAGGCTGATGATTTAGATAAAAAAATTGCTCTTTTAAAAAGTGAGTTCAAAGCAGAAAAAAATGAGGCCGCGATTATAAAAACAAAGCAGGCCGTTTTGGCAATTTTTGATGATTCGTTTGTTAGAATTTATGAAAAATTTATTTCAAGCTGTAGAAAGTTTGATGAGTTTTATTTGGATAAAAAGTCAAAATTTATTTTGAGTTGTACAAAGTTTAATTACATAAAAAAAGAGTCTGTCCTTGATTGGATTCAATTTTTTGATGCTCAAGATTTTCTTATAAAAGTTAGGAATCAATTAGAGAAGGGAGAAATTCCCGAATGCATTTTAATGAGTTATGCATATAATGATTTTAATCAAAAATGTTTTGCCGATTTTAGTTTTCGAAGCTTTGTGGTGTTGGAATTAGACTTAGAAACCTACAGCCTAAAAAATGTATCTACTAAAACAAAAATAGTAAAAACCTACAACCAGCAAATAAGCGACGAAGAAATCTCTGCCTTCATGAAAATCGAAGCACAAAGACACCTTAAGGCGATTGAAGATAAAATTAGAGCTGAAAAGTAGTAGGTTTCAATCCCTAAACCCATTCCATCCTCTTGGATGATGTGTTTACATTAACCGTCGGTTGAGCGGAGTCGAAACCAACGGAAGGTTCCTGCCGTAGTTGTTTAAAACTTCTCGGAAAGAACCTTCCGTTGGTTTCGACTCCGCTCAACCGACGGTTTTGATAAGACAGTTTTGTTCTCGGAAGCTCATCTGCAAAATATCAGTCGTTGCTGTATTTATGACGAGATGGACCACCAGCGTACCAAACGCGGGGTGAAAAGCGTAGTGTATTGTAATTCTCTATTAAGATTTAGAGATGATTTTAATGATGTTCTTGCGCAGTTTCTGAAAGTCTTTTTTGGCCATGATGCCTTTTTCATTTTCCATTTCTTTTAGTGAAATTTCTATTTTTTCAGTGCTTTTTTGTGCAGAGTTTTTTTACGAATTAGGTTTAAAAAATAGTTGCTGTGGTAGTTGTAAAATGAGCTAAAAAAATGAATTTTGAGCCCAGGCTCAAAATTTGGAAAAATAGCTTATAAAACCTTTATTATTAAGGCTTCAGACTGGGTATGAAATTTAGTAAGAAAATACAAAAAATTTAGTCAAAAAATCTAACTCATCAAAAACTGTACTAAGAATTTTAACCCCGCTAAGAAAGTTAAAAGTGCGATCATTTTTTTCAAAAACTCCTCGCTGATTTTTAGGTGAACTTTATGTCCAAGTTTTATGGCTATAAAAACTGGAATTACGGTCCACCAAATTTTGCTTAAGAAATCTAAATGGATTTGGCCTTGAATTGATAATTGAATAATTCTGATTAAGTTAAATGCCGCAAAATAAACGGCCATTGTGGTGCGTAATTCGGATTTGTTTTTGAAATCTTTTCTAAGCGCGTTAATTACAAATGGGCCGCCGATTCCGAAGGCTCCGTGAGAGATTCCGCCAATAAAAAGCAATTTGCTTTTGAAAATTTTTGGCAAAATTAAATGATCAAAATACATGGTTTTGATCGAGATCAAAAGCAGCAATAATCCTAAAATTCCCGCCAACATTGAAACGCTAAATTTACTGAAAATAAAAACGCCAATCATGGTGCCCAGAAAGCAAAGTGGGATGATTGAGATGAAGAGTTTTTTATTAAATGATTTGTGATCGGTGTAGGCGATGTAGCTGCTGGAACATGTGCCAATGTAAAGTCCCGCCAAAATCATTTCTTTGATGTCGATGATGAAGCCAAGAAAAGAATAAGCGATTAGTCCGCCACCTGTTCCAATAATGCTTTCAACAAAGAAGCCAAGAGAGAAAAATGTTGCGATTAAGATTGCGACTGACATAAATTAATGAGAAATGGCGTTTAAGATAAATTAAATCTGACAGCGTTTTTTTAAGGTAGGTTCTTAACAATTAAGCTCTTTTAAAAGCTTTGAAAAGCAGTTCCACCAAGCAAATATCAAGGCTCATCTCATAGATTTTAGAAAATATAATTCAACTAAATGAAAAGGCTTCTCCTACTTTCCTTACTTTTGCTTCCAACTCAACTATTCGCCCAAGATGATTTATCTCAAGCTTTGTGGTCGGATAATATTGGTGAATCTGATAAAAAAGATGGTGATGCAAAAGAACCTTTAATGACCAATAGATTGGTTTTTGATGTAAATTCTGATAATCAATACAGCGCAACTAATTCAAGAGATCAATATGTAGACACCAAAGCAACCGCATTTTTCACTTCAAAAATTAGGCTTGGTAAAAATTTTTCTATTAAAAGCAACCTTAGAATGGAAAGGGCTAATAAGGTTTCGGAAGATGATAAAAGAAAATCATCGGTAAATGGCGGTGGAAATAGAACTTTTGAAAATGAAGAAATTAATGTCAAAGAATTGACCATTAATTATGACAATAAAAACCTCTCTTTGCTTGCCGGAAAATTTATCGCGAATTTTGGAGATGCTTGGAAAATAGGGCGCGGAATTTGGTCTAGAGATTTAACTTCTAGCTACATGCAGAAAGATAAATTGGGTCTTGGTGCAAGTTATAAAATGGGAAATTTACAAAAGACGGGTCTTTATAATTTTGGTTTTGCAGCCTTTACCAATGACAGAAAAAATCTAGATAATTCAATTTTAACTCAGAGAGATTCTGATCATAAATATGATGGAAAGGCAGGAGATACGAGATCTTTGCAATCATATGTAGCATCACTTGATGTTAATTTTAATTTTGGAAAAAAAGAGGAATTATTTTATCATTTCGCTTATCTAAATTTGGCGGTGAATGAAAAAACTAGTTTGGTTGATCAGACCAAAATTGAAGATCAAAAAGGTTTCGTGGCTAATGGAAAATATCGTTATCCAATTGGTGAGAATTTTTTGTTAGATAGTTTTATAGAATATGTAGATATGAAAAATGTGGGTGGTGATTCGGATGTAAGAAATAAATATGTTAATGCCAGTGTGGTTGGAGAAATTTATCAAAATTGGAATGTCACTTTAGCTGCCACTAACATTAAAAATAAGGTGATTGATGAAAATGGTTATGACCAAAATTTTATGGAAGTTTCTGGCGGTTATAAATTTGCAAAAACCTCAATCTTCGATAATTTTTTAGTGCAAATTGGTTATAAAAATATTCGTACTAATTACAAAACCAGTGTGAATGAGCAGCAAAGCTATGGTGTTTTGGCTCGTTATGTAAAAGCATTTTAATTTCCCGATTCATTCTCGGTGTCACCCAGCAACAAGTGTGGGGTGACAACTAGGAGGGATTAAAAACCGAGATTCATAAATTTATTTTATTTCATGAAAAAACTTTTAATGGCAGTTCCAAAAGGTAGAATCCTTGAAGACTTAAAGCCTTTATTTACTAAGATTAACCTGATTCCTGAAAAAGAATTTTTCGATGGATCTTCGCGCAAATTGGTTTTTTCAACTAATCACAAAAATTTAAATTTAGTTCAAGTCAGAAGTTTTGATGTGGCCACTTTTGTAAAATTTGGAGCGGCGGATATTGGAATTTGTGGTTCGGATGTTTTGGAAGAATTTTCATCAAACAAAGTTTCCTCGGAAATTTTCCCAGTTTTAGATTTGGGCATTGGTAAATGTCGTTTATCAATTGCAGCAAATAAATCTTTGAAATTAGATCTTGAAAAGAAAAGTCACATTCGCATTGCTACTAAATATACGGCAATTGCCGATAATTATTTTTCGGCTTTAGGAATTCAGGTTGAAGCTATAAAATTAAATGGCTCAATTGAAATTGCTCCACAGCTAAATTTGTGCGATTACATTTTAGATTTGGTGAGTAGTGGAAAAACTCTCATTGAGAATGAAATGGTTGAACTGAAAAAAATTATGGATGTAAGTTCATATTTAATTGTTAACCGTACTTCATTTAAAACTGCTAATTGCGAATTAAATCAGCTAATAAAAATCTTTGATGTGGCCTAGATTTACCAAACAAATCACTAATTTTTTACTAGTCCTATTTTTTGCTGTTGCCTGTTTTATAACCACTTATAACGATGCCCACGCCATTGGTTTTTCAGGTGCAAGAGATGTTAGTTGGGATTCTAGCGATAAAAAATGCAAACCTAGTAAAGAACTAGATTTTAATCCTTTCATGGGAAATCCAGATATTGACTGGGAAATTGATAATCCTATTTGCATCACTTTCGTAGCTACTGCTTATGCTTTGTTGCAAACAGGCAGTTGCGTTGCTGGAGCTCTTTGTGCAAATTATCCGGCTTGTGTCAGTAAAACTGCTTTGCTTGCTGTTGGCGTTCCTCTTTCGCCTTTAGATCCTCAAGAGACTTCAACAAATTCAGCAATATGCAATACCTATACCAGTAATTGTGCTAACCCAGTTACTGCTGCAGCATTTTGTTCATTGGCCACAGCTTGTTGTAATGCTCACCTTGTCAACACCGTAGCTAAAGGAATTGTGGTTTCTAATCTTGCGATAATTTACGCAGTTGCCAAAGATGCTTATGATTATGCGCAAATTTGTGCCAATGACTGGCAGGTTTGGGCTAAGGTTAATAGTGATGGAGAAGAAGATAGTGGTGGAGATTGGATGAGGGGGGCATATACAGGATCTCATAAAAAATATGTTCAGGATATTTTTAAGAATAATCCAGATGAGCCGAAGGTAGTAACTAGCAAAAACTATCGCGAATATCTTTATGGCGGAGAAGAATATGAAGATAATGGCAACAATTCTTGTTCAAATCCATCTACATGGGATAGTGCTAAGAGAACACAGATTCTTGGTTATACTAGTGATAAGCAAAGATATTACATGAATGGTCCAGCAACGGCTTCAGTATATGCTTGTCAGAGATTTTTGACAGTGGATAGAGATGATGTGGGTGCCCAAAAAGCTTATGAATGTTGCAAAAAAAGAAGTCAGTATTCTGTCTGTATTAGAAGTAAAAACGCCATAGCAGATTGGGAATATAAATTCTGTGAAGTGGGTAGCAGATGCAATGTTGCCGGCGTTTGGTATGATGTGGTTGCCAGTCAAAAAAATCCTAGTTATGCCTGTGTCCAAACTTATTCCGTATGTCCTTATAACCACTTAATGGGAGGTGGAACAGAAACCACTGAATATAGAACTGACGACATTAGTAAGGTGAAAAATTATTGCCAAGTTTTCAGTCATTGCTCAAAAATACCAGTTCTGCCTTACATCTATACTAGTGATTTAGATGGTGCCTTTATTGATTCTTCATGTCGCGATATGAAAGGAGATGCACAAAATGTTTTCGGATATAGTTCTTCCTTGCTTCCGATTAATAACCGCGGTTTCTCTGCTCCTATGGCGCAATGCTTCAAAGAAACTTTGGAAAATTTATTCCTGAACCAAAGCGGACATTCTGAATGTGAAGATCCTGACGAATTTCCTGATGAAAATGAAGTTTGCGCTAGTGGAAATTATAAGTTCCAGAAGGGTGTATCCATGACTACCAAATCCTTCTTCCAAACTATACAAGATAACTTGCAGACTGCGATTAAAATGGCTTTAACCGTTTCAGTTATGGCTCTTGGATTCAATGTTCTTATGGGTGGCGGTCAGTTAGATAAAAAGCAATTGATGGGCTATATCATGAAGCTTGGCTTGGTGATGTATTTCGCTGCTGGAGACGGTTGGCAAAATGGCTTTGTGACTGGAATTTTGGGTAGCTCGGAATTGCTTTCCGACATAATGTTCCAGATTGAAGATAGTAGCGATGAGACAAAATTAGATGGCTGCCAATTCCCAAGATTTAACTATGCTGACAGCAATGAAGATACTAGATACAATAATCCAGCTTACCCAACAGGAAAAGAATATTTAAGAATTTGGGATACTTTGGATTGTAAAATTGCCAGAGCTTTAGGTTTTGGTCCTGAAGTTTCAGTGCCGAATTTAGGAATGATGATTTTAGGTGGTTTCTTGACTGGGGGTGCTGGAATAATATTCATGGTCGGTACTTTAATGTTTGCCTTCTTCTTCATCGCAATCACGATTAAAGCTCTGCATGTCTTCTTAATGTCGACGATGGCAATTATAATACTTCTTTATGTCTCGCCAATCACCATTGTTTTAGCCATGTTTGGCCGAACCAAATCCATTTTTGATGGATGGTGGAAAGCGATTATGAGCTATGCCCTACAGCCAATGATTCTCTTTGCCTATATGTCGATTTTGATCAGTATTTTCGATATGGTAGCAATTGGCGATCTTACTTTTGAAGGAGACGGACATAATGCTCCAAAAACAGCTGTTTGTACGGGTGATGCTGAAGATACAAGTCTTTATTGCATCTTCAATGTTGCTGATATGAAAAATTTACCAGGTTTTGAAGTTATAGGAATTGGCTTGCCGGTTTTAACCTCGATGAATCAAACCAAAATCTATTCCATCATTAAAGCGGCATTCTTGCTTTATATTTTCATGAGCTTCTTAGATAAAATTTCCGCTCTTACTACAGCCTTGGTCGGAGGAACCAACCTCGATACACAAGGCGCAATGGGCATGATGAAGAAAATGGCCGGCACAACTTCGGGTGCATTAAGCGGTATTCAGCAGCGGGGTATGAATGCCATAAAGAAACATGGTAAAACTGCTCTTAGAAAGGGTGGAGAGATGGCATCGAAAGCTAAGGAAGAAATTAATAAAGAAAGTTCTGCTCGTATGGGTGGCAAAAAAGCTAAAGGTCCTAAAGATTCTCCAGATGATAAAGTTGGTGATTCTAATGAAGAGTCCTCTACAGACAGCGCGGTTGAGATTTCTAATGAACCAACTACAACTCCTCCAGTCGAGCCAGTCAAAGATCCAGTTGAGCCAACTACACCGAAAGCCGATCCTGTTGTTGAAGAAGAGAAGAAAGAAGGGCCAACTTCATCTAATGATCCTGCAACAACAGAAGCTCCTACAGATAAGTCAGAAGAGAAAGCGGAAGCTCCTACAGATAAGCCTGAAGAGAAAGCGGAAGAAAAAGCAGAAGGGAAAAAAGATGATGCTCCTGCAGCAGAAGAAGGGAAAAAAGAAGATGCTCCTGCAGCAGAAGAAGGGAAAAAAGAAGATGCTCCTGCAGCAGAAGAAGGGAAAAAAGAAGATGCTCCTGCAGCAGAAGAGCAGCAAAATGTAGCAGAAGAGCAGCAAAATGTAGCAGAAGAGCAGCAAAATGTAGCAGAAGAGCAGAAAGATGAGCCTGCCGCAGATGCTACAACAACAAATGAGCCTGATGCTCCAGAAGATGCAGCACCTTCTGAAACTACAGATGCAGCACCTTCTGAACCTTCAGATCCTCCTGCAGAACCAGCAGAAAATCCTGCAGCAGAAAATAAGTCTGGCCATAGTTATCAAGATCATACCGAATCTTCTAAAGCCAAGATTACTCAAAAATCAGATAAAGCGCCTGATGCTTTGAAAAAAGGTGGCGGCACTAAAAAACCTGAAGTTGCAAAGACTGGAACTCCGAAATCTAGAGAAGCTGCAAACCCTGTTGATAAACAAGCTGCGGCTGCGGCTGATGGCAAAGCGAGAAGAGCTGCTGCTGCCGCGAAGTCGGGTGGTTCAGGCAAGGCTGTTTATGGCTCTAGAAATACTAATACAAAAGCTAATGTGCAGAATAACCAAGTTACTACTACCAATAAGGGTAAGAAAGGTAAAAAATAGATCTGCCAACATCTTCGCAGTAAAGGACTTCTCAATCTAATCACCTCATTGAAAAGTGAATTATATATTTGACTAGCCACAACCTCGGTGTAATCCCGTCGCTCTTATTGTTATCATTCGCAGGACGGGATTTGCAATCCCGTCCTCACTTTCATTAAAAGTTGAAAATAGAAATGAACATTAATGCGAGGTTACAAGACCATTCTTGCTGATGCTAATTGATAGTAATGAGAGGATTTGGAATCTGGCTATTATAAAACAAGTTCATCATCATCTTTTTTAGCAAGGCTACGAACAGAATTACTTTGGCTTGTAGTTGCTCTTGGTGTTGTTTTTGGAGAAGGATTCAGCCAATCATCACCACTTTCTAAGGCGTCTAGATTATTTTCTAAAACTCCATATCCTTCTTCCATTTCAAAATTCTTTTTGCGGTAAAAAACCAGCGATAAGATCTTCCAGCTGCGCTAAAATTTCTTCACTCAATCCTTCTGGATTATCCTCTGATACCTTATTGGCATCAGCTACACCATAAGCAGTGAAACCTTCTTCATTTGCTGCACTAGCATCTATTCCTTTTTCTAATAGAAGGCGACAAACTTCCAAATTACCATTTTCTGCTGGTGCAAATAAAGCATTCTCGCCACTTCTATTTTCCATGTTTAAATAGTCTTTTAAAGTTTCTTCAGGAAAGGCTTCTATTAAATCTTCGCAGGCTTGAAATTGTCCAGAGCGAGCAGCCCAATGCAAAGGAGTTTCATCTTCAATATCTTTCGCATCAAGACCAGCTCCAATCTCGATAAGTCTTTTGTAAATATCATCGCGACCATTTGCTGCTGCCACATGTAAGCGAGTTTCGCCATACTCTCCAATTACCTCATCAACATTTTCTTCGTTAATTATTCCGCTATTCAAATATTCTACCATCTGATTCAGAAACTCCTCAAGAGTTAAAAGCTTCTCTTCAGTAAGAACAGGTATAAATTGTTCTTCACCATTTTTAGATATTTGTTCAAGTATTTTTGCGCCAACCGTACTTCTATATCTGGTACTTTCTTTGCTAATTCCGCCGCCCATTGTGAACCTATTTTTTATTGAAGTTGAGTAAGAAACTTAAGCCTTAGTTAAAAGGATTTTTATGCAAAAAAACATAAATTTAGTTTAATATTTTGTAAGAAATTTATTTAACTAATGAAATTTAAAAATGCTTTGTGTGGCAGAAGAATTTTGTGTGCTTGGTTGAATTCTTGGAGAAACATTGGGAATTTCAATATCAAGAATATCATCATCATCCTTACTATCCACAACATCTATTTGATTCTGCCTATGGCCATCAAAATGCTCCCCCTCATCTTTGATAATTTCATTATTCGCCAATTCTATATCTCCCACAGTATCATCATCTAATCCATCTCTATTTGCGACAGTATACTGATCTTCTGGAGCTACTCGTGCTGGGTTTGCAGTAAAATTTTCTTTTACTTTCTTAGCTCCAATTCTTAAACTAGATGAAATAACAGCAGAAATAACTGCGACCAGGCAAGAAGCAATCATAGCTTCTGATGCCTTAATCGAAGGATCGGGAATTTTTCGGAGAATCATATCATAATTACTGCTATATCCTTTAACATAGTCAGAATATTGAATATAATTCACGGCGTAAACCATGGCCATGCCAAATAAAAATTTACGCACATATCTTCTGGCACATAAGTTGAGATGTAATTAGCGTTTTCTTCAAGGCGCTTGGCAATGGCACTATCTGAAAATCCAGTTTTTTCAGAAATTGTTTTGCAGACTTTTTTACCAATTGTGGCAGTGGCGTGAACTCCGCTTTCTAAGACAACAGCAGCAGCCATTGGCCTCACTCCCATTGTTAATAAATTTATTCCTGATCGAATAACAGTTCTTAATGTTTCAATGCCATTTTTTGAAATAACATAGTTTCTCATTCTTTGTGCTATTTCATTATCTGGATTCGATGATTCACATAAAGATTGTAAGGCTATTTCTGCCAAAGTTATCGGAATTTCTACTCCAACTATGCGCTGAAATGATTGTGCTAAAATTCTTTGAGATGAAGAAGGTAAAGTTTCAAAACTATGTTTTTCTAACTCTGAAATATATTTAGCAGCACATTCTTGACCTGTTGATCTGGTGATATTTGCATCATCTACTACATATCCCGCAGCTTCTCTTTCTGGTAAACAAACCATCCTTTTATGTCTTAAGGCTTCAAGAAGTAAAACATCAAATGGTCGAAGGTAAGATTGGCGATTGTCGCCTCTCGTAACATCAGTATCATCAATATAATTTTTGAAATTCTTGTCATTTCCCAAAATTATAGAGCTATAGCCGCTGATACTTGGATAAGGATCTCCAACTTTTATTCCCCAACTTCTAAGAAATCTCTGAAGATTAGGATTTTTTTGAGCATGGTGCACTCCAAGCCAATGCATCGTCTCATGCAAAAGAACTGAGGGATTGAAAGCGCCATTTTTAACAAAAAACATTTTTTTGCCGCTTACATAGGCTACAGTTTCTGAATCATCTAATGCCGCTCCTATATAATGAAAAAATAAGGGTTCGCTGGCGTTGGCAGCTGGGCTATTAAAAATAAAATGTTTTTTGCCACCAGCTTCAGAAAGTTGATCGGCAGATAAAATATAATTTTGGAAGAAAGGTGGAATGGCGCATCTATAATCTTTAGTAATAGTAAAACCTTTTTGAGACTGAAACTCAGAACTACTCAACCAAGATATATTTACTTCTGGTGGATTGCTAATAGCGCAATGTAAATCTTCCTTTCCAACTTTTCCAAATAAAGCATTGGCAAGAAGCTGATTAAAACTAGAAACATAAGATTTTTTTTCGGGAACAGTTAAAGGAGTGTCAACAGGATATTCGGTTATTTCTGGAAGGCATTTTTTTGTGTAATCAAATTCTGGAAAAATTACATTTAAAACTGGAACAGCATCGCGATTAGTAGCAAATGAGCCAGTAAAGGTAATTTGATCAGCTTTGCATTTAAGACCCTCTTGTAGTGATTCAACTAGACTAACTTCTTGAAGAAGATCTATTGCAGTGATCTTCTCGTCTATATCAAAATTTCTTGCGATAATATCATTCACACCCGCGATATATTCCTCAACTTCTCCCGCAGCTAATATTTTATAAGCCTCATCCATTTCTTTAATTAAAATTTCAGAAAGCTGATTGTTAAATTCTTTAAGCTTGTCGGTATCGCTAGCTAAAAATAGATTTGGAAAAGGATTGCTGGGGCGTGGATTTTTTGGTCTAGACATATAAAAAAATAATTTCAGTTAAGAATTTAGTTTGCAAAAAAATCACGAATCTTTTCCGCAATTGCTTTGCTAATTCCATCCAAACGCATCAAATCTTCAACTGTTGCCGATTTAATTTTATCCAAAGATCCGAAGTGATTTAACAAAGCTTTTTTGCGATTTTTTCCAATTCCATCAATGTCATCTAAAGAAGATTTTGTTATAGATTTAGCGCGTTTATTTCTGTGAGTTGTAATAGCGAATCGGTGTGCTTCATCGCGCAGTTGTTGCAGGTAATACATTATTTTGTGGGTTTTTGGCAAAGTGAAAGAATGCACTTTCCCAGCAACCTTTGAACTCCCCGACATTGCGTCGCAAGCATCGCTTGCAAAGCATGTCTTCCCCTCTTCCTTGGGAAGAGGGGGTAGGGGTGTTGGGAATTCAGAATGCAC
>Ga0114975_10002128_pt1 | contig 13666 bp, 35 predicted proteins | sample S_130626_EF_Meta_FD_87031 | JGI IMG/M metagenome (GOLD analysis project Ga0114975, IMG submission 87031) | Freshwater microbial communities from Lake Simoncouche, Canada to study carbon cycling - S_130626_EF_MetaG | ecosystem: Environmental > Aquatic > Freshwater > Lake | place: Lake...
CACATAAACATAATATATTAGTTATTTATTAAATCTTTTAGTATTTTTAAGGTACTAAATACATCTTTGTGGTGAATAGCTACACCACCTACTTCTCGCCATTGATTAATATTTTGTTCTGTATCATCAATCAATAGTGAATTTGCATTAGAATAATTCTTCTTATGTCTTTTGCCTGGAACTAAAATTGTTGGGAAATCAATACCATGATTCTTCAACCATTCTAGTTTTTGTTCTCTAATAGGAGCATCTCTCTTTTCAGAGGATGTTGAAGATAATATCTCAGTAGGAATAGGTAATGATCTCAGATACTCAATTAACTCCATAGTATCAGGCATCAAATCTAATTTTGCGAATTCTCTCGATTCAATAAATTGGTTAAAGAATTTATCAAATACCTTGTAAGTATCCGCTTCATGTGGATATATCTTGTAGAGTTCCCGATATTTCTTATTGAAATCGGCAATAACTCCGTCCATGTCTAAGTATATTTTCTCAATCATTATTCATCATCTTTTTCAGTATCAATGTATATTTTACTACATCTTGTGGTAAAAAAGAGGCATACTTGTTAATTTTTCTTTGGTAATCTGGCCATCTAATACTATCGGTAATCTGTTTAGACCAGTTGGGTACAAAACCTAAAATCTTATTCAGTATGATTACCGTTTCTATTTGTATTTCTTTTCTTAAAGCCAAGGTAAGTAATGGTGGATAATTACCATCATTCACCTTTAACATTCGATTGAAAATAACTTTACAATCTTCGGTTTTAACTTTACAATCTTCAAGAATAACTTTACAATCATTTTCAAAGTTGTACGATAGAGATTGCAATACCCGTTGCCGGTTTAGATGGACATTCTTAGCATCTTCCAATAATAGATCACCAACCCACTTTACATCATCTTCCACAAAATTGGCAACAATAAAAGATTCTAATTCTTCTTTGGTGTTAAATTTGCGTGAGAGTTTGTAGAAGTGGTACTTGTCTTTTCTATTCTCAAAGGTATTAACACTAACATTGGTTTTACCACCATACTTAAAATAGTCGTATTTTTCGGTGGTAAAATGTAGTTTTAATGATTGGAATATTTCAAAAGTTTCATAACCATTCATACAGGTAATCGTGAAGTTTTCACTTTGAGTAGATTTGCTTTTTCTGCCTGTTCTTGCATTTTTGCTTTCAGAGTAGGATTTACAAGTGTAGCTGCCACTTCAATTTCTAATCCTGTATCTTTACAATGCTGAACTATAGCTTCAAGATAAGTATAGTCGGTATTAGCAACTAGACCTTCTATTTTCATAGCAAACTTCCGCATTTCTTCTTTTGTTGCCATTATTTTCCACATTCAGTAATGGGACAATTAACATCCCAACATTTGTGACCTTCCATCGTTTTTTTAGATAACTTGCAAACAGGACAAAGTGGATCGAAAGAACCAAAAACATTATTTAAATATGTTTGTTCTAATTCTTCTTCATGTCGCTCAACAACTTTAGTCCAAGGATCATTTTCTTCTTGCAATAGAATTTCTTGAAGGGGATCCCATGGTGGCGTATCACTATCTACAATAGCTACATCACCATCGAAACGAAAACCTGATCCACGAAGGAACATTTCAAAATCTAATAAAATTTCAGGTAATGTAATAGAATGTGTTTCTAAAGTATTTCTACTATTGTCATCATGTTGACAAGTAAATGTTAACTTCATTATTTTACCACCGTTTCATATAGAGTTTCAAATTGTTCATGGATTGCAACTTCTTCATCATAATTTTGTTTATGATAAACCTTAACTAGTCTTGAAATTAGTCTTTTTGGTAACTGCATATTCTTTGCGGTATCAGCAATCGCTTCACGAATATAGTCTTGTTCACCATCAATTCTAGTCAATGAACCTGAACATTCTTTGATAACTTTAAATAACTTCTCACGATCAGGATCATTGAGTTGGTTGATTGTCAATTGTTTTACTGCCATAATATAATACTCCTAGTTTATTTTTTAGATGATGGTGTAGATGCATAATGTGATTGTGATGCTGATGCATAGGCGATACAGATAATATCATCACTCTTAACATAAGAGCATCGTACTGATAGTGGATCCATACCTTTTGCAATTGCGTTATCCATATTTTTAGACATTAAACTTTTGTCATGAATAAAATATGCTGTTGAGGCCATGATAAGAGTAAAAATAACACTCGATACACAAATAACAATAATATTGCTTGCTTGTTGAAGTTCTTTAATCATATTCTTTCTTTCTGGTTGTAAAAAATGTGCCGACCAATTGTTGCTTTATGTTCCATGTTAGGCCATCTAGGATTAACATAATCGGCATGATAAAACAGAGAACCCTTAGTTGGATCTTCCAGTTTTTCGTAATTTGTATAAACATACAAAGCTACATCTCTAACATCATTATATAACATGTTGCTGCCATTTGTCAAGACCTTATGTACAGACATTGCCTTTTGTTTATCTTGGCACCACCAAGAAAATTGGCAGACATTACTCATTTTTTGTCTGACTACACCGCAAATGTCACTTTCGAATTTACCACTTTTTACACGATTGATGGTAACAAATGCTACGGCTACTCTACCTACGTTGGGTTCATACCCAGCTTCAAAGTAAATATTTTCTGCTAAACACTCTACCTGTTCTTTAGCTTCAGCAGAAAGAAAATTGTAGTTTGCTTTATATAATAATTGTGATGCATTTCCAGTTAAAGCTACTGATGCACCTAAAATTGAAAAAATTAAACTAATCGTTATTAAGATTATATGTTTCTTCAAAACGCTCTCCTTTGTTAGTTCTAAACGGCCAGAAAATACTGGCCGTCTAAACCCTCATCAGACAGATTTTTTTGTTGTTTTAGTATCTGTAATTGTAATGTTAGAAACGAAATCGTTCAAGGTTTTGGCCTTGTTAATGACTTCTTGTTCTGAGGGAAAGGCTGGATAACCTGGATGTTTCGGTGGTTCCTGCCCATTGATTTTGGCCGTTTCGCAATCGGTCGACCATTGATTTGATATTTGTTCACGCTTACCGAAATAATCATCGGAAAGCATATCTCTCGCCATTTTTAAAAGCTCGAGTCGTATTTCAAAAGCTGTCATGTTTGACATAGTAATTCTCCTGTGTGTTTATGTGTGTTATCAGCTTAGTGTGTGATGCTGATAGTTTATTTAGTCATTTGAAACTTTAGTCCCATAAGTTTTGGTAATATCTACCAAATAATCTGAATCCGTTTGCCTTACGCTTTTGGTGTTTCTTCAAACCTTCTGTATCCAGTTTAATCTTACTTACAAATTGGCCATCTTTATCCCAAGGTTTTTCATCACCACATTCTGAATGGTCAAAGAATTGGTCCTCATCATCATCTTTTAATTCTTGTTCAAAAGCCCAAATCATCTCATTAAGAATCCAGTCCCAACGCATGAAGTGTAAACTGTCGGTGTCCCATTCATTCTCTTTTGGTTGTGCCATGTAACTACGCAGGTACTCTGGTACATCATCATCTTCTGTATAAGGTGCACCATGTTTATCTTTTTGTAATTGAACTAACATTGGATGAATGATGTGAGCTAAACTATGATCCATCGACCATGTATCCCATCGATCAATCTTTACATAGTTAAACCGTGGATGAATGAAGTCTAAAAACTTTTGACATACTTCACAAATAGGATTTAAAAAGTTAACCCACTTTACATATGGATTATTCACATCATCATTTAAATTGTAAATTCGATCCTCATCTTTTTCCCAAAAGCAAATTGTTTTGAGTATGGTATAAGGTGATAACCAATGATTACGATAATTACTTAAATAGACTTTCATTTCAACTCACAAATGTATATGTTAGATAAGCAAAAGAAACCAATAATGCCATCTTAAATAACACTAGACACACTTCAAAAATTGGTTTGCGAAAAATACAGAGAATTAGGAACAATAACATAATCCAAATAGAGCCCGCCAAATCGATAGACGAATTTTCTATTTTAATAATTGCAGGTTCAGAAGCTTGTTTAATCTCCTGAATAGGCTGTAAAATAAGAGGCATAACTTTTCACTTTATCATCATTATAAATTGGTGATAGGTTATTCTGTTACGAGGAAACCTATCAAAACCCTAAGCAGTTTTTAGGCTGCTAATGCGAACTTATTATCGTTTGCGTTTAATTTACTTGCTTCTTCGACCGAGTGTCCTCAATCCTAACGTCTTTAGCTTTGACGATTCTCCATTGTTCTAATTATTGTCATGTCGAATCTAAGCACCCCCATCAGAAGTATATTGCCACAGTTTCTATGTTTGCTACCGATAACTCGGTTCGTCAATATACTTTTGGTGGAGGTGATGGGAGTTGCACCCATGTCCACAACAACTTTTAAACAACTTCTACGAATTACTTTACTGCTTCAGTATGTTTATGTTTAAGACTTTTCTTTAACAATTTTAACCATAGTTTTTTAATCAATGGAGTATCATGTTTAATTTCAGCCTCATATAACTTTTTAATTAACTCTTTAACTTTCATAGTCCGACCCACCACTTATTTTATTTGAAATAAGAAACCATTATACAACAATTTATCTACTTTGGCAAGTGATAATCGTTTATATACCTATTCAATTCGTTTAGGTAATCTTGCCGTTTTTCTACAAATATTTGCGGCAATAAATCATCATTCGCAATTACAATGACCAAATTATTTATCTGCCGGCCAGTTCTTTCTTCGAACATCTCGGCATAACCAGCAGCTTGCATAAAGTAATTTTGAATATATCGTTTTTCTTTTTGCTTTGATGCGGTCTTCCAGTCAATAATGGATAATTCACCATCCCATTCACCAATGCAATCACAACGACCTGCAATCTTTAATCGATCACTATAAAGTGGTTGTTCGATTCCATAAATGTCACCTACATGTTCATCCAATATTGGACGAAGCGATACAAATAATTCTTTTGCATCTGGCATGATTGACCCCATTTTCATGTCGGTCATTTCATTCAACAAATATTTTTCAACTACATTATGTAGTCTTGTGCCACGGCCAGAAGCTTTTGCTGAAATCTTGTTGGCAGTTTCATCACCAACTCTTTTTCGCCATTCTAAAATGGCTTTTTTACTATACGATGATAGAACCGTTGTAATTGAGGGGTAGCTATTTCCTCCCGGTGTTTTATATAGTCTACCCCCTTCGGTAGTTTCGGATTCTAAATCAAAGTTTAGTTCATTCAATTTTACATGATTAAAGTTCATTATTATGCTGCTTCTTGCAACTTCTCCTCTCTATCTCTAATTTTTCTATCAAACCAATCTAAAGGACTTAAACCTTCTGCTGCCCAAGGAGAATATTGTCTTGAATAATAATCTCTATTTTTTTGTAGATTATCATTACACCAATCATCCAATTCGGCTTCGTCAACTTTTTTTAAATCACCTTTAAAATGTTGTTGTAGAAGTGCAGCTTTAGTTTCAATACCTTTTCTTTTTGCCATGCTTTCTCCTTTAGGAAAATTAACATTACAAAGTTACTTTCTCACCATTCTTTGGGTACATTAAACTTCTTAGATTGGGCACGACCAGGATTTCTTCGTTGAATATTTCCTATGACATGCTTTTGAAAATCGGAGGGTGGTTTTTGGATACCAAGTGTTGAAGGATCAACAATTGATGCGGCCGCTTCGTGATAGCGTTCTATTGTAGGGTTAGATTTCATGTAATCATCATATTCTGACATTTTCATTACATGATCAAAAATCTCACCCGTTTCTATGTTACGGAGTGTATATGTTGGCATAGTATAATTTTATTTATGTATTTTTGACCACAGATCATTAAAAATATTCTCAAAGTGCCCAAAAGCAACCAGAGCTTCATCAGCATGATCTAATGACAATTTGTTATTAAAGGCTTTTACAAGTTCTGGTCGATTATCAAATTCATACCATTTACCAGAACCGGGTACTACACGGGAAATCAATTTACCACCATACATGTCACCTAGATGGCGTACATATATGTGAGCAAATAAATCATTCTTACGATCCGAATTATAAAGTTTATTCAAATACGCCAGATAATCAAATGTACTATCAGTCAAAATGGATTGATATTCTGGATCAAGTTCTTCTAAGTCCTCAGCAATCCGTTTTGTTCTTGTAAGTCCATCAAGACCTTCTAATAGTCCAGCTTTACTTGCTAAAGATTCTAATCGTTCATAAATGTACATCATCTCGTACAAATATACAACATAATGCTCCTTTGTAATATTACCTTTTAACAGGTATTGTACAAAAGGAGCATCTTCGACCTTACGATGTTTTTCAGCTGTTACTTCTCTTAATATACTCATGTTATGTACCAGTTTGGTTTACTTCTATTTTTCCAATTCGCTAAATGCGCTTTATTGTTTATATAGTACTTATGATAAGAAGCTAAAGAATCACCTAACACTTTGCAGTCATCAGGCATGGCAGGTGTAGGACCTGTAAAGTTTTTTTGTCGTGGTATATTATTTGGTAATTTTGAAAACAATTCTTGTACTAGTCCAGATTGTTCACACTTGTGGACTTTACCATAACGATAGGTATATTCTTTACAACAGGCCAATAATAGTTTACTCAACCAAATATAGTTTGAATCACTTTGTCGGCACCAGATAGCAGAAGGATGGTTAATATGAGTAGCGGAATAAAGCATTTGCTGGCGCTGATCATCGAGAACGTAACGCTGTTGTTTGCGACCAGACTGAGATAAACCAGTAGTAAGAACACCGTCAAGAACACGGTGTGCGGTAGAAAGTAATTGAGCATATTCGAGTATCATTTTAACAACGTGTTTATCAACGTGCATTTCTGCACACTTCACAGGATCATTATCAAGGTAAAAAATATTCATCACCAACTCCCATCATCAACCCAAAATCTAATAGTTAAAAACAAAAAACCAACAGCGTAAGTGTTGGTCATCCATACTTCTTCGGAAGTTTCATTACGATACCAAGGCAAAGCTTTCCAGTATAGTGGATTGATTGATACTATCACAACCGCACCACTATATCTTAGGTATTTGAATATGTTGGACATTATTACTCAATAGGTCTCATATCAACACCATCGTTTGGTGTTATGGCACTTATCTGAGAAACTTCTTTAGATTCAGGTTGCTTGCCTTTAATCTCATCTTGTAATTCTTTAAATGCTTGTGTTGCCTGTAGTTTTGCATTTAATTGACGATTGCGTTTAATTTCAGCCATCAAGATTTTATTGGACTCATCAACCGAATACCGTAACTGTACCCATGCACGATAACCACCATTCTTGTCATGTTGCACTTTGAATTGGGTTCTCTCCACACCAACTAGGTTAACTTCTTTGATAACCTTCTTAGTGGTACGCTCAATCTCACGAACAACATCTCCATCCGCTTCACCAACCTCTGCGGTGAAGTCTTTAAACATGGAACTAACATGTGATGAGAATCTACCTGCAAGTTCACGCTTGGCAGATAACATAGTTTTGTCAACTGCAAATTGCATATCTTTTGAATACTCGGTAGCAACTGCATACAGAGCACCATCTTTAGCATCTTTTGGTGATTGCGTATACCAAGACGGATATTTCACCTCATCACCTAGGGTTGGTGTGCTACCGCTACCAGCAAAAATAGATTTAGATTCAACTTCAACACCATACTTAATACTACCACAAGCAGATAGTGCTAAAACGATTGGTAAAACAACAAATATTTTTTTCATTTTTATCTCAATATATTAACATGACGATTTACAACACGATAAGATTCAAAAGGTATAGAAGAAAAGAACTCTCTTAATTCTTTTTGAGAATATAAATCTTTAACTTTTATTTTGTCCGAATCAAAAAAAACAAACATCACCAACTCTTTTGATTGTGATTCACCAGTAGGCAACTTTGCAATCAGTTTACGATCATTAGATGGTAACACAAATTTTTCATTTTGTGAGGTAATCTTCTGTTCATAAATTCTATAATAATTACCATTATAAAAATTAAATAATACCAATTGGCCGGTTTGATTAGTTATTGCCGAGAATTTCACTTCGTCATTTTCTTTGAAGGAAAGATTCTCATTAAAAACAACAAATTTAATATTGTTGGTAATTTTAACCACATCAGCCACGATTGTTACAATACAAGATAGATAACCCGTATTTTCTAATTTTTGGATTTTCTTATCTAAAACATTTTTAATAATACCACGACTTTCATTAATAGTATCTCTCTGTAAAGTACATTCTTCATTTTTACAGGATTCTAATGTCATACTATCAACTTTTTCACCAAGAAATCGATTAATTGCATGTTGTTTTGCATTATCTTCCGCAATTTGACAAGCAAAGTTTTCTGGTGTGTCGGGACCATATCGATGCTCACCAATGCCAATGGTTCTAGCATTGACAATTAGTGGCACCAATAAGATAGCTAATAATGTAAATTTCATTAATAAACTGTATAACGATTTATGGCAACAGCAGATTTAGTTTCTTTCTGACCGCCTTTTTCAATTGGTCGGCATACTACACGCATATTTGAATTTGCTTGATCTAATGCCTTTGATACTGTTTGTTTTTTATCCAAACAATTCTCAAGCGTTGCAAATCTTTCATATACCGAAAAATTGTCGGAACCAGAACTTGCTAACCAAATTACAAGTGCCCATTTCATTTTAGATACGCTTTACAACTTTGAATGGTTGATCTTTCATTGGTGTAACGAATAAACGGACACCGAACTTAGCACAAGTTTCAAATGGCACTTCAGCTTTTTTAGGCAATACAAAAAAAGAATTAGGTTTAGACATAATCATTTTTGCAGCTTTTTCACTTACATTTAACATATCAATCATATAATACTCCATAATAAATTTATAAAATAAGGGGCACGCTGGCTATCTCCCGATAGTCGCTGTTGTTTAAGAATGAGCGGACTCTGCCTCAATGAGCACTTTAAATGCTGGTTGTACCAGACTGACAAGCTCGCCATAGAATCTCGCAACTCCCCCATTTACCATTTTAGATTACGCTGTAACTTCGGTAATCTCAAGCTCTTCCGCTACAACTTCAGCAACTGGTGCTGGTGCGGATTTAACCTTTTGAACCTTCGCAGGTTTTGCCTTCAAATCTGCTAGTTTAGCAATTGAAGGTTTTTTCTGTGTTTTACCAGGTACAAAATTTGCCTTGGTAACACCAGAACGATCCATGTATGCCTTAACATCTTTGACATTCACGATTTGATACGCTGTCACTTTGCGACCTTCTTTGATCGCTTTCACAACACCGCCAGCAAATGTTTTCACATGCCAGATATAGGTGGATAATCGATACATGTAAATCTCTTTACCTAGTGTAGCATCAATTTCTTCTACTGTAACAGGCTTACCAGAAATCATCACGGTAAGTAACTTCTCAAACGGTTTTAATTTTACTTGCTTAGTCATAACATAATTCCTTATCAATTTTGGAGAAACCATTATAATACAAATAGGTGATTTTGTCAAGAGGCATCACCAATGTTTGCCTCAATTGTTATGATACCAATTCATCACAACAAAATTCGGCGAATTCTTTCCAACTACCAGAAAAAATCACTTCGGTTGGATTCTGTATTACCACTTTATCTGCAAAAACATGGTACTCATATTCCTGCCAGCAATCTTGCCCTAATTCTGGAAATTGTAAGTAGATAGTATAGGCACCTTCTTTAAAATAGGCAACCATCTGAGCAGCTAAACAACCCATGCCATTGGCATTTCTGCCTTCTTCTCTAGTTTTCATAGGTATTAAAAACTCAGCTAACTCTGCACCATGAGATGATGGAGAACCATCAAATTGTCGGTACATACAAACAACTGGCCGCTCGTGATCATCTTCATTATAAACATAAGTCAAACTTCTGGTACCCATTATGCGTACTCCTCAGTATTAATTAAATCAGCTTCAAGTACTGCATCTTTATATGTTGAAGCACCCAATTGAATTACTTTACCACTAGAATACACCGCATTATAATTATTACTAATGGGATTATATTCAATGTCAATTAAAAATTCACTCACAATTTTCTTCCTCAAAATAATTATAAACTTCTTTGTAGATTATTTTGATAACATCCTTAGGATGATTATCAGCACAATACTCTTTTACTTCTTCAACATCAAAGAATTGAACATGAATGGTTCTACCAGATTCAAATTCAACCATATAAACACTTTCATAATCAGAATCATAACTCATATAATGTCACCTCGTCAATATCTAAAGAATCTCTATCTTCATCAAAGCTTTTATCTTGCTTAATGTATGATTCAACCCATGATTCAGCACTTTCACGATCCGAAAAAGCTCTGATATTCATATATTCCCAACCAACAAAATCAATCAATACACCAGATTTTATGACAAATATAGATTTACTCATGCATTATCCTTTGCCCAATTTACGCCACGCTTAAACGCTTCACGCTCAGTCCTTAATAACAAGGTATCACGATCAGAGTGCTGATATACATCAAATGAATGAGCGTCACGCTTACGGGTAGAAGAAGCACCACGATTACGGGGACCACGGAACATTATATAATACTTGGTGAAATCAATAAACATTTTGACCGCCTCATAATTATACATTGGCGCACCTTTGTAAGTAGAACGGAAACCAGCAGGTGATTTATGCAACACAAACATTTTTTGCATAATATCTTCTTTTTCTTTATAACTTAAATTCATAATTATTCCCAATTTTTCTTATCACCAAACTGCTCATTCCAAGCATAACCAGCCATATATTCTTCTATTTGAGATTTTGACAAGTCTTTATCTTTAATTTCTCTTGAATTATAAGTATCGCCGAGAAATAAATGAGGATTAATAGGACGACCATAATAGCTATCGGCAGAACCTCTATCAAAAGCACCACCGTGCCTTGTATCAAATAATTCACGGTCTTTATAACTAGTAAATTGCATAATCATTTTCCTTCACTTCTAATATTTCATTCGTAACTACAACTCCACCATTTTTGCGCTGATATACTTCAGCCATCGATTTAAGGTAAAATTGCATAATCTTTCCTGTTGGTGTAATTAAAGTATATTCCATTAAGCTGCCATTTTCAACATAATAGTAGGATATTTTACAAAACCAGACTCATCTTTTTTTGCTTTACCTTTAGCATATAAACCAACAATAACACCTTTAGGATCTAAAAAGCGTAAATCGCTTTCATCGCCATTAAATACTGGTAAACCCATATATTCTTCAGGCATTGGTAAAGTCTTTTTAATACCAAATACTGTAGCGATATTATAACCTTGATTAATAGCTTTTGCTACATCATTATCATTACCATCAGCTGCACTAAAAGTAAGAGAATAATTAGAAATGTCGGTAACTTTACGCCCAAGCACTTTAGTATAATCATAAAAGATATTATCAGGGAAAGCAGAAAATATATTGCGATATAATACGCCATTACGGACAACCTCATATTTTTCAAAACTAATATCACTAGTACCGTTTAAGCGAAAAACAGGAACTAAATTCTTTTTAATTGATTGCTTGATAGCTAATTCAATATCTTTCACCAAATCTTGCATAAATGATTCACGAGCTGTGAAAAATTGAATTGTTTTGCGAATACGGGCTTTTTGAATAGTGTTGGTATTCTCGCCTTTTTTAAACATACCACCACGACCAGCTGTATTCAAGCAAGCCGCTTTGCAACCTTCAGTAGCTTTGGGACAAGTATTATGACCAGATAATGAGGCTGGCGCCAAGTGTAAAATGTAAGTATTAAAACCTTCTTTTAAACCTTTTAAAACCTTTGGATTACCAGTACTCAATAATTTCATAATTTTGCTTTCTCTATCAACTCAATATAACCAGTATAAAGGAGGATGCCCGAATTGTCAAGATCAATGTTGCCTGGAAACAACAGTCTGGAAACTATATTCCATATGTAAGTAAGTACTCACTAACTTACTATCGGCGCATATTTGCTTGATCTTTAGCTTCCTCATTGGTGAAAATGGGCACGGCATTAGATTTATGCAAGGTACCAATACCTTTCATTTTATCGCCTGTATAATGAAAAATCTCTTTTTTGTAACAATCATATTGACCAGAATTTAATGATGGATATTTTGGTGTTTCACGACCAGCTGGTACTGAATATGATGGTATAATTTTCACTTTATTAGAAAATGATTTTATAGGTTTTTTTGGCTCAAATGATTTTAATAATTCCTGCCAAGAATTAGCGAGCTCTCGCTGTTTAGCTGAGGGCTTATGTTTTTTTGATTTTTGATTGGTGTGGATAATCATTGTTGATATTTTTTAGTACCAAAATACATTAGAGATAAACCAATAGCGACAATTATTAATTGAAAGAATAACATCTCATTATTAAGCTCGGCATTATTTTCAATACCGCCAACTCCGCCATAAACTAAAAATAAACCAATAATAAATCTTATCATACTTTAACCAGCTCCTGTTTAGTAATTCGCTCATCTTGAATAGCGAAAGCAATAAAATCGCAAAGGTTTTCACCATTCTTGGTCTTAATGATTAAATCAGCCAAGGCCTGTAATTCATCATTACGCATGGCATTAATATTATCAGCTACAGAGGTTACTACAAATTTTTCTAATTTACTCATATGATCATTCCTATAAACAATAATCCAGAACAAAACAACATAATTTTAATATACTGCTTATCGTCATAACTCATAATACCATTTCCATTCTGATATTACCGCTCATTACCATATATTCAGAATTAATATCTGAAAAATGGTAAGTTAAAATAGCAATACAAATAACTAAAATATACTTCATAATATTAAATCTTGCTCAAGTTAATAACACGAAAATCAAATTCGCTAAAACTAGTTTGATGAGGAACAAAAACAATTTTACCAACACGATTTTGTGGTCTTGCTTTTGTTTCGTATTTTTTGAATTTATCAGCCGTTACGGTGATTTTATAAGAATTAAAACCAGACTCATTACAATTAGCCTGCTCTACAATGCCTTCAATAAAAGCATCATCACGACCAGCACATGGTTTAAAATCATAAGCACGAATAACATCACCAACTTTTGCAATACCTTCAAATTTCAACATAATATATTCCTATCAAATTCAATACAACCATCCTATCAAATAATGAGGCAATAGTCAAGAGGTTTGTTGCTTTTTGGCAACAGCGTCAGAATGTTTGCATTTACCACGATAACCGAAGCCAATACAATTACAAGTAATATTATTATCTTTTAATAATACTGTATATTCTCTATTATTTGATTTTACTTTAAATATACGAGTATTATCAGGAATAATAATATTATCTTCTGATTTATATTTGATTATTAATTTGGATAATGACGAATGATTATCTTTAATAAATTTTCTATATCGTTTATCTAGATTAATCCTAGATTTTAATATAGTAATATTATTTGAGTGTTTTTTTGCGTATGCGATAATCTGGTTTTTATTATTAACCAGATAAGTGTGATTTGGGACCTGATAATCACAATCCCATTGGGTGACTTCTTTTAATATTTCCATAACCCTCATCCTAAAGGATAA
>Ga0114975_10002130_pt1 | contig 13659 bp, 8 predicted proteins | sample S_130626_EF_Meta_FD_87031 | JGI IMG/M metagenome (GOLD analysis project Ga0114975, IMG submission 87031) | Freshwater microbial communities from Lake Simoncouche, Canada to study carbon cycling - S_130626_EF_MetaG | ecosystem: Environmental > Aquatic > Freshwater > Lake | place: Lake...
ACCTGATACCTGTCAGCATATCGGGTATCGGTTAATAGCGTATCATAAAAAGGCCTAATGTAATCTGGTGAATAATTGAAAGAAATAGTTGGTCTCACCTCATGTCTTAATCCGCGTAAGAATCCACTTTTAAACTGCATGGTACTAAAAATCCTCGTATTTAGGCCAAAACCCATATCAAACGTCCTATAGGACGCAAATCCTGGAATCGTATCGGTATTTATCCTTCCATACTGAATGGTATCAGATAAAACCTGATAGGAAGTTTTTGATTCATTATAAACGGTATCTCTTCGAATGGTTGGTGTTGGGTCAAAATCCTTCCTTAATTGTTGCATTTGCCAAACTTCCCGATAATTAGCCGAAGGATTAAGGTTAAAGAATCGTAAAATTTTGAAGGAGGTACTTGCCTCCACTGCCTGATTTACTCCAAACTTAGCATCACTAAGTGTTTTGGTTGAGAATAAAGTGGTATCCGTTGCTGAAAAACTATTTCTGACCTCATTTCTATATCGCATTACGATGGCCTCATACCATTTTTCAGCACCTGAAGCAATTTTTCTTTTAAAGGGATTTATTGATTGGGTTTGAAATCTAAAATCTGGGAAATTAATCGTTATTTCCTTATTCAAAAGATTTTGTGAGTGATTAAATGAAACCGACCAGTTATAAGGTTTGTCCGTATAATTTTTATCGAAAGACATATTTGAGTTTAGTTGTGTTTGCAGTACAGATGCTGCATCATTAAAAACTCTATTTTGAAAACCATTAGTCTGAATATTAACACTGCCACCAAATCTGTTCGTGGGGTGAGCACCACTTTCCTGTCTATGAGACCATCTTATCTGCACTGAATTTTGTGGTGAAAAAATGCCAGTTTGGAAATTCTCCGTTTTTCTTGAATCAAACGCAAGGTTTAAAGAACCTGAATATTTATATCTTTTTCTATAATCCGAGGATGCACTTACACCCCAAGTCCCTCGAAAATAAATATTCCCCCTAAGAGCCAGGTTATAATAATCATTAATGGGGAAAAACCAACCTATATCCCTTAAACCATAACCCCATTGTGGTGAGTATTCATAATCCCTGGGAAATAATAAACCTGTTGAAGATTTACTTTGAGGATTAATGGGAAAAAAACCAAATGGAAGCCATATTGGGGTGGGTATATCCATGATTTCTAACCTGGAGGGCCCAACTATGATTAATTTATTTGGAATAATTTTCTGTTTTGTACTTCTTATGCCAAAATGCGGATGATCAGCAGTGCAAGTAGTAAATATAGCATTGACACTGAATAACACATCATTTTGAGTGGAATCTTTACCTGCAGTACGAATAAATTTTGCCTGTTCGGAGTGAATAACAATATCATTTTGCTGTGAGGTACTTTGAAAAACTTTACCTTTTTGCGTTTTAAAATTATACCTCAATTCTGCCGCAGAAATTTCCTGCTCTCCTTCTTTAAAGGTAGGATCACTTTCCTTTGTGCCGGTACCTTTAGCTGTCACAATATTATTATCCCAATCAAGCTCAATAAAACCCGCTTTTAACTCTACTTTTTCATAGTTAACAACGGCTTCACCAAAAAGAAAAAGTTTTTTATTTTTATTATCTAAAATCATTGAATCTTTGCAAGAAGCATCAATTGGAGCACTCAAGGAATCTTTTGAAAATCTCACATATTGCCTTTGGACCAGATTTGTGTCCAAAGAGGCATCTTGAGAAATTGAGGAATCCAGTAAGACCTGGTCTTTTTGCTCAGCTATCTGATTTTGTTTCTGCGTTGGAATAATTTGTGAGAAAAGGGAATTACCTCCTAACAGGAAAAACAAAATTCCTATAAAAGCATTCAAATAAAAGTAATATTTTTGTTTACTTTGCATCTTCTTCCAACGGTCATAGACCGATTTTCCCGAAATACTTGAATAAACCACTTTTCCTAAGAAAAAATGAGCACCACGGGGTATTACATACTGTTACTTTCCTTTCTTACTCCAATCATAACGATACAAAATCTTAATTTTTTTAAGCTTAAACCTCATATTTCTAATTTTAAGCGCGAAGTTACTAAAGTTAAGTCACAAGCCAACCCTCCCTATCGCATAAAAACGGTGGTTATCGATCCAGGACATGGTGGATTTGATCCTGGAACCCATGGAGTAAATACAAAAGAGAAAGATCTGGTTCTTTCTGTAGGCATAAAATTAAGAGATTTATTCGAAGAAAAATATCCACAGATAAAAGTAATAATGACAAGAGACAAGGATATTTTTATTCCCTTGTTTCAAAGAGCTAAGATTGCAAATGATGCAAACGCTGATTTGTTTATTTCTATCCATGCCAATTTTATGCCAAAATCATCCGTTACCATGGGTACTGAAACTTATGTAATGGGATTACATACCGCTGAATTTAATCTGGATGTAGCTAAAAGAGAAAATTCGGCCATCTTACTGGAGGAAAATTATAAGAATAATTATGATTATGATCCCAATTCCCCTGAAGGCCATATTTTATTTTCTATGTATCAAAATGCCTTTTTGGATCAAAGTATTCTATTTGGACAGTTTGTGGAAAATCAATATGCAACCCATGCAAATAGAAAAAGCAGAGGTGTAAAACAAGCTGGATTTGTGGTGTTGAAGGCGACAACTATGCCCAGCGTATTATTAGAAATCGGATTTTTAAGTAATAGAGAGGAGGAGAATTTTTTAAAAACTTATAGCGGTCAACAAAAAATTGCAGAAAGTATATTTCAAGGATTCACATCTTATAAAAATAAAATGGAACAGCTCCCTGAAACAGTAGCAAATAAAGTATCAAGCCAATCCGCAAATAATTCAGATCAAAATGTTTATCAGTTCTGGATTCAAATAGCTGCTACACCAAATCCTATAGCTAAGACAGATTCCATTTGGAAAAATTCGCCTTTTAAAATCGAACAATCCAAAGAAAATGGATTATTTAAATATAGAACGGATACCTTCAATAATATTCGAGAAGTTTTAAAAGCCCGAGATAAAATGTTTTCAGCGGGTTTTCAAGATGCGTTTATAATTGTGGACAAAAATGGAGAGAGAATTAGTCTGCATCAAGCTAAAAAAGAATTAGGTATCCAGTAAAGTTTCCAATAATGAAGTAGGATATTTGTATATTTGCGCCAGTTATTAAGCGCAAAAAAAAAGCAAATGTCAAAAGAAATTAAAATAGCTCTACTGGTTATAACCGCACTACTTGTATCGATTTGGGGCTATAAATATATCATTGGAAAAAATTTGTTGAAAAAATCTAATGTTTATTATGTTGATTATCAAAATGTAAATAGAATTACAATCTCAACCCCTGTTAAATATCTTGGTTATCAAGTTGGCTTTGTTTCAGAGGTTACCCCAAACTTAGAAAAGGAATTAATTAGATTAACACTTGATTTAGATGAAAATATGGCTTTACCGAAAGGAAGTACCGCCAATATTTTAACAGAAACATTTATGGGTGGAGCATCAATTATTTTAACTATTCCAGGAGGGTGTTCGGGTGATTGCTTACCCAGTGGTTCTGTCATTGGTGGAAAGAACTTAGGAATTTTAGGATCGATGGTGGATAAAGATGATTTAAAAACATATATAAAGGTATTTCAGGAAGGAATCTCCGTTTTAATAGATTCTCTAAGTCAACAAATGGCCTCAGGAGATTCTGATAGTAAAATGGAGAAAAGTATTGATGATCTTAGTAAAACTATTGAAAATCTGGAATTATTAACCCGTCAAATGAATGGAATAATGAGTGCTTCTGGAAAAAATATCAATCAAAGTATGGCTAGTTTATCTTCCATTCTGAAAAATATTGAAACCAATAACGAAGAGATTACTAATTTATTAGGTAACGTGTCTGATATTTCAAAGCAAATAAAAGATGGGGATGCAAAGAAATCGATGGAAGCAATAAACTCCACATTAACAGGATTGCAAATGACTTTGAAATCAGCTGATACCACCTTTTCGGGACTTAATGACATCATTACCAATGTTAACGCTGGAAAAGGTAGTTTAGGAAAACTAGTGAAAGATGACGAATTAGTAAATAACATTCAGGATTTAAGTAAGCATTTAGACTCTTTACTTCTTGATTTAAAAGAAAGACCCTACCGTTACATACCTCTTAAGAGCAAGAAAAAAACGGAAAAAATTGATCGTCAGAACGTATTGAATTAATATTGAAACTGAAGTTTTGCTAAACTTGTGTACAAACCTTCCTCGTTTTTAAGCAGGTCTTGGTGAGTTCCTTTTTCTACAATGGCACCATTTTCCAGTACATAAATTTGATCGACATCTTTAATAGTTGCCAAACGGTGAGCAATTATTAAAGATGTTCTACCTACCATCAAAACCTGCAAAGCCTCCTGAACGAGTCTTTCCGATTCAGCATCGAGAGAAGAAGTAGCTTCATCGAGGATTAGAATGGCAGGATCTTTTAAAATTGCTCTGGCTATAGCGACTCTTTGTTTCTGCCCCCCAGATAATTTAACCCCTCTTTCACCAACAATCGTCTCCATTTTTAATGGAAAACTTTCAATAAATTCCCATGCATTTGCTTTAATGGCGGCTTTCATAATATCATCTTCTGTAGCAGAAGGATATCCGTAAGCAATATTTTCTTTAATGGTACCACCAAACAACATTACATCCTGGGGAACGATGGCCATATTTCCTCGTAAATCGGATAAATTATATTGATTAACAGGAAGGTCATCTATTAGAATGTTACCATCGTCAGGTTTATAAAATTGCATAAGTAATTGAGTCAAGGTAGATTTACCGGCACCACTCATTCCTACCAATGCAATTCTTTCCCCTGGATTTATATTCAGGTCAATCCCATTTAAGACCATTTTTTCTGGACGACTGGGATATGCAAAAAACACCTTTTTGAAATCAACCTTACCCAAAAACCGTTTAGAAATTGGGGAGCCCGACGGTTCAATATTACGTTCTACAGGCATTTGTAAAATATCAACAATTCTTTCACCGGCACCTAAAGCGGTCAATAATTCGGTATAAAAAGTACCAAGGCTTGCAATTGCTCCACCAATAATACCCGTAAAAATAATAAAATTAACCAGATCTCCTTTGACCATCGAACCATTCTCTACCATTAAAGCGGCCTGCCACATGATAAAGAAAAGGGCTCCAAACATAACAAAAACGATAAAAGAAGCAAAAAGACCTCTCATAGTTGCGCCTTTTAAGGCCAGAGAAACCACCTTATTTAAGTGTTTTGCATATCTGTTTAACTCAAACCATTCGTTTGTAAAGGCTTTAACCGTTCTTATATTTTGCATTGTTTCTTCCACAACCACATTTGTCTGCGCCAATTCATCCTGTCGTTCTTTTGTAAATTTTCTAATATGTTTTCCAAAATACATTGCCGCAAAGACAACAAGTGGAAAGGTTCCTAACATAATTAGTGCAAGTCTTGGCATAGCAAATATGATGAATGCAATACCTCCGACAAGAATGATGATTTGCCTTAGAAATTCAGCAACCGTAGTAGCCAGAGCACCTTGTATTTGGGTGACATCATTGGTGATCCTGCTGGTAAGCTCTCCCACCCTTTGTTCTTCAATCCATGGTATAGGAAGAGAAATCATATTTTTAAATAAATCCTTTCTTAAAGAAGCCATACTTTTTTCACTCACTATGGCAAATAATCTGATTCTGAAATAAGAGAGAATACTTTGGATAGCTAACAAAAAAAGAATGGATAAAAATAATTGATTTAAATTAATAGGATAGGTTGGTTTTTTATCTAATATATTAAAAACTTCCCCTGGAAGTTTCATAATAATTAAAAAAAGAACACTTCCCGCACTTAAAACAAGCATTCCTGATATAAAAGGCAGGCGATATGGGATTAAATAACGGAAGATATATCCATTTTTACGAAACTTCTCTTTTGAAAATTTTGGCTTTACCTTATTTTCCCCCTCATTTTTATTGACAGACATAACAAATTTTTACGCTCTTAAAGCAACCTAAACAACTGAACCTACCTTTTAGATTAAAAAAAATAAATATTTCACATTATATTTAACAATAATTTATATCAATTATTTGATTATCAACGTTTATGTTTGAATTAAATCATTTGAAATGAGAATTTTTTTTCTGTTTTTAATTATTCTACCCCATTTATTAAAAAGTCAGAGATCGGGATTAGAAGTTGGAATTACGGAAGGTACTACCATGTATGTCGGAGATTTATCGGGTAAATTATCTGAATATTCTACCAAAGATTTAGGTTTTACAGGTGGAATTTTCCTAAGAAATAATTTCAACGAACATTTTGGATTTAGATTTGCAACACAATTAGCACAAATAAAAGGAGATGAATTAAAAAGAAAAGTCCCCAATGCGAGAGGATTAAATTTTTATAATAATTTAAAACAGATTTATTTATTAGGAGAATGGAGAATCTTAAATATACCTCTTGCAAAGGAAAAGATTATTATTTCCCCATTTATTGCGGCAGGTGGCACCTTTCAACTTTCAGAACCATATTACAATGATCTAACCTATGGAAATATACCCCTTCGAAAATTAGGAACAGAAGGTCAAGGAATAACTGGTTATCCAGATTTTTATAAGGCGACCGTATTCAGTTTACCTGTAGGAGCAGGAATTTCTGTTTCTATTAAAAGGCGACTCACGATAACTGCAGAAATTATAGGTAACAGAGTATTTGGTGATTATATAGATGATGTTTCATCTGCACCTGTTGTAATGAATGATTTATTAGCCAATCCAAGAGGTTCAAGTTTAGCTTTAAATGCTTATATTAGTAATCCAATTTTATACCCTAGTCCATCTGCTACACCTTATTCCCGGGGAGGCCCTGCTGTTGATTGGTATTATTTAGTGCAATTAACCATAGGTTACCGTATCAAGGATAGTGGATCTTCAAGATTTGGAGGAAAAGGAGGTACACCTTGTCCAACTTTTTAATAACTAGGGTGAAAAAAGACTTAGAATTTGTAAAAAAGTCAAAAAAGAGGTGTAAAGTTTAATTAAAATTAAAAACTAATACCTGAAGTATGATTATATTTGCTATCACTTAAAACAAAGAATAAAATGGCACAGTTAAATTTTGGAGGATCTTTAGAAAACGTAGTTACGCGGGAAGAATTCTCTTTAGAAAAAGCGCAGGATATCCTTCAAGAAGAAGTAATTGCAATCATAGGATATGGAGTTCAAGGACCTGGGCAGGCTTTGAACTCAAGAGATAATGGCTTTAATGTAATTGTAGGACAAAGATTTCCTTCTCCTACCTGGGACAAAGCTGTAGCTGATGGATGGGTACCAGGGGAAACCTTATTTTCCATTGATGAAGCTGCAGAAAGAGGGACAATTATACAATACCTGTTATCTGACGCTGCTCAGATAGCTGCCTGGCCTCAATTAAAAGCAAAATTGACACCTGGTAAAGCACTTTATTTCTCTCATGGTTTCGGTATTACTTATAAAGAAAGAACTGGAATTATACCTCCATCTGATATAGATGTTATTTTGGTAGCACCAAAAGGCAGTGGAACATCTTTAAGAAGAATGTTTATAGCTGGCCGTGGATTAAACTCCAGTTATGCAATTTTCCAGAATGCAACTGGCAAAGCGTTTGAAAGAGTAGTGGCACTTGGTATTGGCATTGGTTCTGGTTATCTGTTTGAAACGACCTTTCAAAAGGAAGTTTATAGCGATTTAACAGGAGAAAGAGGCACTTTAATGGGTTGTATTCAAGGTATTTTTGCTGCTCAATATGATGTTTTACGCAAAAATGGTCATAGTCCTTCAGAGGCATTTAATGAAACAGTTGAAGAATTAACTCAATCTTTAATGCCTTTAGTTGCAGAAAATGGAATGGACTGGATGTATGCTAATTGTAGTACTACTGCTCAAAGAGGCGCCTTAGATTGGTGGAAAAAATTCAGGGATGCTGTGAAACCTGTCTTTGAAGATTTATACAAAAGTGTTGCTTCGGGTAACGAAGCACAACTTTCCATTGATTCAAATAGTCTTCCTGACTATAGAGCAAAACTGGAAGTTGAACTTAAAGAGCTAAGAGACAGTGAAATGTGGCAAGCTGGAAAAACGGTTAGAAGCCTCCGCCCTGAAGCAGGTAAAGAATAATTTTGTCTAAATTATATTAAAAAAGAGGTATTTTCGGTTTTCGATAATACCTCTTTTTTTATCTAATATATTAACATGGTCGATACAGCAAATATAAGTCTTGATAATATTGTTGAAGCTGCAAAGCGACTATCAGGAGTTGCTGATATAACCGCTCTTCAATTGAACGCTAATTTATCAGAACAGTACCAATGTAATATTCTTTTAAAACGAGAAGATTTACAAGTGGTAAGATCCTATAAAATTAGAGGAGCTTTTAATAAAATGTCCAGTTTATCTAAAGAAATTTTGAATAAAGGGGTCGTTTGTGCCAGTGCCGGAAACCATGCGCAAGGCTTTGCCTTCGCTTGTCAAAAACTAGGTGTAAACGGTAAAATTTATATGCCATCCGTTACCCCTCAACAAAAGGTTAATAAAGTTAAGAAATTTGGTAAAGATTGGGTAGAAATTGTATTAGTTGGCGACACTTTTGATGACGCTTTTCAGGAGGCTATTGCATACTCTGAGACATCGGGAAAGGCTTTTATCCATCCTTTTAATGATCCCAAAATTATAGAAGGTCAAGGTACCGTAGCTTTAGAAATATTGAATCAATACCCCCATGAGATCGATTATCTCATCGCTCCAATTGGTGGTGGCGGTCTAATAGCAGGTTGTGGAATTGTATTTAAAGCATTAAGTCCCAAAACAAAAATTATTGGGGTTGAACCCGCAGGGGCGCCAGCAATGTATGAATCTCTTAAACAAGATAAAGTAATTACCTTATCCCATATAGATAATTTTGTAGATGGTGCAGCTGTAAAAAAGGTAGGTGAAATTAATTTCCCCATAATAAAAAGCTCCATATCAAGAGTTCTTTTAGTCGATGAAGGCAAGGTTTGTCACACTTTACTCCAATTGTATAATGAGGAAGGATTTGTAGTAGAACCAGCAGGAACACTCTCTATTGCTGCTTTAGACGATTTAAAGGACGAAATAAAGGGAAAAACCGTCGTTTGTATTGTTAGTGGTAGCAATAATGATATTACAAGAACAGAAGAAATCAGGGAACGTGCCTTACTTTACAATGGCTTGAAACATTATTTTGTTATTCGGTTTCCTCAACGTGCCGGTGCATTAAGGGAATTTCTAAATCATGTATTAGGTCCAAATGACGATATTACCCATTTTGAATATACCAAGAAAAATAATAGAGAATTAGGACCTGCTCTAGTGGGTATTCAGGTTAAATGCAAAGAAGATTACGAATCTCTATTACAACGAATGACTGAAAATGGTCTTCAATTTCAGTCAATGAATGAAAGTAAGCTGTTGTATGATTTACTTATTTAAATACTAGAGTCTGGTCTCTCCCAAATTTAATAGAATATGGAATTGATCTTCAGAAACGGGCATTACACTTAATCTGCTTTGTTTTATCAATCCAATATCTTGTAATTCAGGGTGTTGCTTTATTTCTTTTAAGGTAACAAACCTATTAAAAGGTTTAACAGGAACTATATCAATGGCTGACCAGTCCCCCTTTTCGGCGGTAGGATCCGGAAATGCTGTATGTAAAACTTTAGCAATTCCTACAATTTCTAATCCTTCATTACTATGATAAAACAGAAGTAAATCATCCTTTTCCATCGCACGCAAAAAATTACGAGCACCATAATTACGCACGCCATCCCACATGGAAAATCCATCGCGAATCAAATCGGAGAAACTAAAGACAAATGGTTCTGATTTTATTAGCCAAAAAGACATTGATAACAAATTAAAGATTAAGAAAAGAAGGCAGGATAATTTCTACCCCTTCTTCTAAAGGAAGTATAACAGGAATGTTAAATTGAAGGTTGTATTGGTTTTTAAAAAAAACAGCTTCTTCAAAAGTACACCCATGGGTATTTAGCGCGATACCAATTACTTTCGCACCATAGGCTTCAATAAGCGTAATTTCAGATGCCAGAGAATGAATTTCGCCCCAGGCAGCATCTTCATCATAGTATAATCTTTTAGGAGCATGGACTAAAACCGCATATTTTGCCTTACCAGAAACAAAAAATTCAGCACCACAAGGGCCACTTGGATTTCTCAAAGCGGATTGCCCCTCCAGCAAAATATAGTCAGGATTTTCATTTTGGAAACAATTATATATGGCATCTTCCAATTCACCTGAAACAAAATCATTTAGGGTAGAATCAAAAATAAATCCATATTTCCCACCTTGTAACCATCCAGTTTGACCTGTATAAATCATTTCGGCTTTCTTTCCATGATTCTTCAAAGCCTCCGTTAAAAGTCGGGCTGTCGTTCTTTTACCAACGGCACAATCTGTTCCAATAATAGCAATGACAGGACAGGTAACCTGATTAATCCGTCCTGTCCAGAAACTTAAATCTTCTCTTCTTTTTGGTTTTCTAACATCTTTTAAATAGACCTTATGATGCTTTGCAAGCTCCACAAAATGAGGTTTTTCAGATAAGAACTCATGTAAACCATTCACCAATGAAAGCCCATTTTCTAAACATTCAATTAAAATAATTTCTAAATCATTAGGGATAACACCACCGTGTGTAGCAATTCCAATAATGGCAACGGAAGCATTTGGAAATAAACGAACAGCCTCTTTAACTGAAGAGATAATTGGAATATTCCTATAGGTACCATCTAATTTTTCCCCAGCATCAAACCCATAATTCATACTATCCACCACCGCCAAAATTTCAAACCGTTGAGTTCCACGAATTAAGCCGTGGGCTGTTTTGGCATCTGTTTGATTCATTGAACCCAAAGTTAGGATGATTGCCTTTTCTTTCACTTGTTTCCCTTAATATATGAATTAAATATGGATTAAAAGTACAATTAAATGGTAAAAAACAGCTTTAAAATCATTTTAAAAAATCAAAAAAAAGAGACAAACTATTTATGTTGGTTGGTTTAAAAAAAATCAACTCTTCGGGAAAAATGATTTATGTAAGATTAACATCTTATAATTTTTAGTTCACAAATACTAAATAGAAAGATTCCAATTGTTTTTTCATGAAATTTGTTTACTTTAGGCGCGTCAAACCCTGTAAATATTGAATTTTCAAATGATGAACCTACTTTATCTCTTAAAAACTCCTTTTTTAGTACTAAGTGTGCTATTTATGGGTCAACTTTCTGTGCTGTTTCAAAGTGAACCCCCTAAGGTTTTAATTTTTAGTAAAACAGCTGGTTTTGTTCACGAATCTATTCCAGATGGCATTGCTGCTATTAAAAAAATGGGAGCTGCCAATGGATTTACGGTCGATGTGACTAATGACGCTGCCAAAATAAACGAAGAAAATCTTTCTCAATACGATGCTGTTATCTGGTTAAGCACTACCGGTGATGTTCTAAATAATTACCAGGAGGCTGATTTCGAAAGATATATTCAGGCCGGTGGCGGATATGTTGGGGTACATGCAGCTGCCGACACAGAATATAACTGGGGTTGGTATAACAGGCTTGCAGGAGGACAATTTTTAGATCACCCTGGTATAAATGATCCTCATCCTAATGTGCAAAAAGGGAAAGTTCAGGTAACTGATAAAACACATATTTCAACCAAAAGTCTTCCTGATGTTTGGGAAAGAACAGATGAATGGTATAGCTACAAAAAATTATATCCTAATCTAAATATCTTAATGAAATTAGATGAAAGTAGCTATCTGGGTGGATTCAAGATGGGTAATCACCCTGTTGCCTGGTTTCATGAATATGACGGCGGAAGGGCTTTTTATACCGCAGGAGGTCATACAAAAGAATCTTATAGTGAGGAATTATTCATCAATCATTTATTAGGTGGAATTAAATACGCTATTGGAGACAATAAGCCATTAAATTATGGCAAAGCAAAAACAGAAAGAGTTCCAGAAGAAAATAGATTCGAGAAAAATTTATTAGTCAATGGTGGGTTTACAGAACCAACTGAAATGACCATTCTTCCTAATTTTGATATTCTTATTTCACAAAGAAGAGGCGAAATTTTATTGTACAAAAATGGAAGTGATGTAGCCAATGAGATAGTTAAATTAGATGTTTACTGGAAAACTGAGACCCCTGGGGTGAATGCAGAAGAAGGATTAATGGGTATTCAAAAAGATCCTAATTATGCATCCAACGGATATGTTTATGTTTATTATGCGCCTTCAGGTGAAAAATCTGTAAACAGGCTCTCCAGATTTACGTTTAAAAACGATAAATGGGATATGGGTTCTGAGAAAATAATCCTGGAAGTAAATTCTCAACGTAATATTTGTTGTCACACTGGAGGTTCTATCGCCTTCGATAAAAATGGCTTGTTATACCTCTCTACAGGTGATAATTCCACTCCGTTTAATCAACCTAACGAAAAACTGGTATTACGCGGTTTTGCTCCTTTAGATGACAGACCAGGTTTTGAACAATACGATGCAAGGAGAGCCTCTGGAAATAGCAATGATCTTAGAGGAAAAATTATTCGTATTAAAGTAAATGAAGATGGAACTTACGATATACCTGAAGGAAATCTTTATGCGGTAGGCACACCAAAAACCAGACCTGAAATATATGTTCAAGGAAATAGAAATCCCTATAGAATTTCTATCGATCAGAAAAACGGTTATTTATATTGGGGAGAGGTAGGTCCAGACTCTAACGTTGATAGTTTAAAAACCAGAGGTCCCAGAGGTTATGACGAAGTGAATCAAGCCAGAAAAGCGGGTAATTTTGGATGGCCTTATTTCGTTGGAAATAACTATGCCTATGCTGAATATAATTTTAATACCGGAGAAACAGGTATAACCTTTGACCCAAAAAAACCAGTTAATAACTCGAGAAATAATACAGGTATTATAGAATTGCCCCCAGCGCAACCCGCCTTCATCTGGTATCCTTATGAAGCATCGCCTGATTTTCCAGCTGTTGGAACAGGGGGTAGAAATGCGATGGCCGGTCCTGTATATTACAGTGATATGTACCCTGAAGCCACTAGATATCCATCTTATTATGACGGTAAATTTTTCCCTTATGAGTGGATCAGAGGTTGGATTAAAGCTGTAACCATGCTTCCAAATGGTGATTTCGATAAAATGGAACCATTTATGGGTTCAACTAAATTTAATGCATTAATTGATTTTGAAATTGGTCCAGATGGAAGATTTTATGCTTTAGAATATGGCAATGGCTGGTTTGCTAAAAATATGGATGCCGCACTATCAAGAATTGATTATAACGCAGGCAACAGATCTCCTGTGGTAAAAAATATAAAAGTGGACAAAACATCTGGCTCATTACCTTTTGTTGTTACTTTTTCAGTTACCGCCAATGATCCAGAAAACAATGTTTTATCCTACGCATGGGACTTAGGAAACGGACAAACCATTGAAACAAAAGAACCTTCTTTAACCTATACATTTAAAGAAATTGGAGATTATGATGTTCAGGTAAAGGTAAGTGACACAGGAAATTTATCAGCAAAAAGCGG
>Ga0114975_10002133_pt1 | contig 13645 bp, 8 predicted proteins | sample S_130626_EF_Meta_FD_87031 | JGI IMG/M metagenome (GOLD analysis project Ga0114975, IMG submission 87031) | Freshwater microbial communities from Lake Simoncouche, Canada to study carbon cycling - S_130626_EF_MetaG | ecosystem: Environmental > Aquatic > Freshwater > Lake | place: Lake...
ATACCTTTTAGTATAAACCCCCTAACTTTTCCAAGCGTGGTATTAACCACTGCAATATTATCTCCAATAAAAAGTACTTCATCACCTACTTCAGTTGTAGGTGTTTTAGTATCATTTGCAAGTGTTGTTAAAGGCGCTGCTATACTTAACCCTAATCCTGCAGCTCCTATAGAAACATTTTGAAGAAAATTGCGTCTATTTGATTTCGTGTTCATTGATAATTTTTCTTATTTATTTATTCATAGATGCTTTTCATTTGCCAGGCATCTAATGATTTTAAAGTAGCATCTTGTCCCTGTGATCTTATTGAAACCCCCATACTATTAATGAGGCCTGGATATACACGCATTGCAACACATTGTTGTCCATTAACAAAAACTTCAACAACACTTTTATCAATAAACACTCTTAACTTGACAGTTTCTCCTTTAGCTAAAAAAAATGGAGCAGTTTCTGGAGCACGTAACAAAACATCAGGTAAAATTGAGGAGTAAGATGACTCAATGGATATTAAACTAGAGCGTCCTCTATTTATGGCTCCCGCTAATGGCCCATATTCTCTCCCTTTTGAGAACCCCTTATCTTTAAATAACAGAATTCTTGTATACTCCTCTTTATTTGGTGAGCGCAATACATTCAATTCAATAAATTCAGAATTTTTAAAATCTATTTCTGCTGAAATTTCCATGGAATTACCATTAATCCCCTTTAGTATAATTTCCTGATTTGCGGGAATATTCAATTCTTCAATATGTTTAGCATTGTAATGAAGAGATTCTAAATCACCAGCAGGCTCCTGGCCTAATTCATCATTTGGTAATAAAGTTAAACGACGAGGTAACGTCATAATTTGGTTCCAACCTTCTGTAGGTCTACCTTGGTTCATGTTAAATAAAATCATTACACCCCCTTTCCCATCTGGGGTTGCAGAGGGCGCATGAACTCCCGATGGATTTACTGCACCGTGATTATATTTTCCACTTGATGTTGCAATAAACATATCATTTTTTTTATCATAGTCACCTAATAAATATTGCCCCCCACTCATATGACTAAAAAAATTAAGAATATATTTATTACCAATTGGCCAAAAGTAAGGGCAGGCACCATCATCACCTACTAAAGTAAATCTATCGTCTTTCACAAACTCATGCATGTATTCCCAATGCTCCAAATCTTTAGATCTAAATAAAAAATTAGCACGTACATTTTTATTTCCTGGTCCTGTTGGTGTTCTTCCTGCAGAAGCTGAATAATAAATACTATCCTTCTTCCATATAGATGGATCAAATACTGAATATGGCAATGGGAACCCGTTAGTACTTTGAAGTGGAATAACTGCTTTGCCGCTAACTTTTTCCCAATTCAATAATAGTGGATCGCTAGATGTTGCAACCATATTCCCAACAGTTGTGCCGTGATACATTGCAATTACTCTATTTTCTTCAACTAGCGTTGATCCTGAAAAAACTGCTCTTTCTGGACCTGGATAAATTGCATATGGTAGGTCTCGCCAATGAATTAAATCTTTGCTAATTGCATGTCCCCAATGTTGACGTGGATCTTCGGGGGGATAAGCTTGATAAAACAAGTGCCAATTGCCTTGCCAAAAAGAAAGGCCATTAGGATCATTTAGTGTCCCTTCCGGATTTACATAATGATATATTGGTCGAAATTTATCTACAGATAATTTTTTACGTGATTCGATCAATCGTAACATCAATGGATTTGATTTCAATTCTTCTTCCTGTTGAGCTAATGTAGTACTAAAAATATATTTTGGCACTTTAGATGTATTATCAGTTTTAATTACTTGACAAATGCCAGAATTGCTAAACATTATTATAAATAAAAATATAAAAACATTGAAGACTACAAAATTTTTCATACAAAATATAGTTAGAATAATTTAAAAAAAATTTGAATTACCAATTAGGATTTTGCTTTAGTAAGCCAGCAGTTAATGTTATTTGATTAATCGGAATTGGCAAATATTCATCCCTTCCCAAAGTGAATTTTGCAGAAGCAAGATTTGGAACTCTTGTTTTTTCAACAGAAAAATATTGATTAATCTGTTGGGAAGCAACTCCCCATCGAACTAAATCAAAAAAGTATTGACCTTCCATCGCAAATTCTAATCTTCTTTCATGCCTTAGTGCTTTTCTTGCATTAACATTTGACCAAGTAATATTTGTTCCATCAACGTATGGTTTACATCTATAATTAGCAACTAAATTCCCATTTGAATATTTCAACATTCCAATACTCGCTGCAGCTCTTGCTCTTACCAGATTAATGATTGGTAAGGCTTCATTTTCCCTACCTAATTCAATTAGTGCCTCAGCTTTCCAAAGTAGTACTTCATCGTATTTAATTATAGCCCAATTTGTAGCACTGCCAAAAAATGCTCCAACTTTTTTAAATGCTGGACTTGTGTATTGAGCTATTTCTTTCATTGGTGTAAATTGACCATAAATAGCTGGCACACGTTGCCATGTTTTTTGAGCAATAAAAGTTGGCATATATTTAAATGGATGAGTTGGAACTCCAACAGTATGATCTAATCTTGGATCAACTCCATTTGTCCAAAAATCAATAGAATCTTTCATTGATAAATCATTGTATGTATCAGGCAAAGGAAGTCCATTAATGTCTGTCTTAAAGGAGTTAACAAGATTTTGACTTGGAGCATGAAATGAGCAACAACCATATGTTGATGCCATATTATAATTTAAGGCTGAAGACATATTTAACCTTCCATTAGTTGTTCCATCATTAATAGAATATTGAACTGAGAACACTGATTCCTTATTGTTTTCTGAAAAAGGATATAACCAATTATTACCAAAATCAGACTCTAAACTATATTTTCCAGAATTAATAACAACATCACAAGCTGCAATAACTTTATTTAAAGTTGTAGTATTAATTGCTGTTATTTGATTATTCTTATCCTGCTCATAAGCTTTATATAGATTAACTTTTGCAAAATATGCGGTAGCAGACATTTTGTTAGCTCTACCAACATCTGACTGAGAAACGGGGAGATTATCTATTGCAAATTGAAAATCAGCTTCTATTTTGTTCCATAATTGAATATCAGTTAAAGTTGAATTATCAACCTTACCTCTTTCATTCTGTGTAACTACATCGTCGATATAAGGTATATTTTTGAAAATAGTTTTTAGTAAAAAATGGAAATGACCTCTAATAAAACGCATTTCGCCTAGGCGAATATTTTTATTTGGATATTCAGTAGCTGATAATTTATTAATTCTTTGGATCGCATCATTTGCCCTTGCAATACCCTCATATAAAGCAATCCACAAAGTATTAATTGATGCAATATCAACTGTTACAAGATTAAATTTTTCCATATTGTCAATCCAACCTTGGTCACCAACACTTCCACCACCTTTATATGCATCGCCTCCTCTTACACTTCCCCATGGCCATGTATGAACAAATGGAACACTCCAATCATCATTACCTAATGAAGCATAAGCAGCAATACACATACCATCAACATTAACGGTTGTGTTTAATTGATCATCCGAGACCTTACCCTTAGGGGTATAGTCTAAAAAACTCTTACTACAAGAAAATAAGGTAAGAAAAAATGTTAACAAGAATAATATTTGATACTTTTTCATAATTACGAATTTGATTTTGACTAATCTGATTTTTTAAAATGTAACATTTAATCCAAATGTTACATTTCTAGGTTGTGGATAAATACTGCCAGGCAATGATGGGTCTTGAGCTGTATATGCATTACTACCTGATTTGTTAAATATGGTAAAAAGATTTGTACCAAGTACAAAGACTCTTAAAGTAGTTAGATGGGCTCTTTCAGCAATTTTTTGAGGAAGCGTATAACCTAATTCAGCAGAACGTATTTTTAAATAATCACCGCTTTCTACGTAATAACTAGACATCCTATTTTCATTATTCGAATTTGCATTTGACAGCATTGGAATAGTAGAAGTAGTGTTTTGTGGAGTCCAAGCATTAAGTAAACGAGTACCATTATTCATCCCTGTATTTAAAAAATCGGTTTGTGATTTTATTCCATTATTGACCATTCTGCCATATATACCTTGAGCAAATAACATAAAATCAAAACCCTTATAATTAAGCCCAATATTCATACCAAATTCAGCTTTGGGTAATTGATTCCCAAGCCAAGTCTGATCTAATGGATCAATTTTGCCATCCCCATTTAAATCTTTAAATCTAATTCTACCAATTCCCTTTCCGGCTTGCGTTGCAGAAGCCAGCACTTCATCTGAGGTTTGAAACAAACCTTGTACAATATATCCAAACATTTCTTGAGGCGAATGACCTAAAATTGTTTTTTCAATATTTCCTGGATACCCAGAAATAACTGAAAGAGGAATATATATAACCTGATCACGGAATGCACCAACATTAAAACCGATACTATACGCTAATCCACTTTGTGTATTATCTCGATAACCAAATGTAAACTCAAATCCTTTGTTATCAACAGTAGCGCCATTTTGAACTTGACTAGCTCCTGCTCCAATTGTTGCAACATAAGGTGGTGTAATTAAAATATCAGTTGTTCTTCGATTAAAATAATCAAATGAACCAAATATTTTTTCATTCAAAAATCCAAAATCTGCTCCAATATTTGTTTCAGTTGTTGATTCCCACTTAAGGTCTGGATTACCTCTTCTAACTTGTGTATAACCTGAAGGTAGTGTGCTTCCATTTACTCCTCTTATATCATAAGCAGAGCCAATATTTCTTCTTCCACCACTAAGTGTACCATAATTTGTTGCATAAACACCATAACTTGATTCATCACCAATTTCCTGATTACCAACTACTCCCCATCCAGCTCTTAATTTGAAATTGGAAAGCATGTCAATTTTTTTAAAGAAAGATTCATTTTTCAATCTCCATCCAGCACTCGCAGAAGGAAAAATACCAAATTGATTGTTTAAACCAAATCTAGAAGATCCATCCTGACGCACTGTAAAAGCTAATATATACTTATCAGAATAATTATAATTTAACTTACTAAAATAAGAAAGTAACTGATTGCCCGTTTGATCACCACTATTTGTTTGGTTACCAGTTCCAGCACCTAAAACATAGTAATTAATATCTTCAATAGCAAAACCCTCTTTAATAGCACCTAAAGTAATATAATCGTTCTTAAGTGCTTCCGTTCCAACTAGTAGGTTTAAATTATGTAAACCGAATGTCTTAGTATAGTTTGCAGTAGTTGACCAAACCCAATTGAAGCGATGTGATTGATCAATTTTTAAAGAATTTATGGTTCTAGATAAGAACCCTGTAGAGAAATTTGGAAACATAGCAAAATTATATCCGTCGCTATAATCCAATCCAATAGAGGATCGTATTAATAAATCTTTAATTGGCTTTGCTTCTGCATAAATATTTCCAAATAAATTCATTGTCTTATCTACATTATCCTTATAAATAGTTAACATATGAAGTGGATTATTTCTATCGGAAAAACCAGCTCCAATAGGTCCCGACCATGATCCATCAGTTAGGTAAACTGGTAATATAGGTTGTTCAAATCTTGATAAGTTGACCAAATCGGAACCTCCCAAATCAGTTCTATCTGGGGTGTTTCGAGTATATGAAATTTGCATGTTTTCACCAATTTTCACTTTGTCATTTAAAAAACTAAAAGAAGTATTTACTCGACCAGAATATTTTTGAAACTGCATGTAACTCATAATACCTTGATTGTCTAAATAACTAAAACCAAACAAACCACTTGAATGTTTCCCAGCAACAGATACATTTAACTCAGTACTTTTAATTGTTCCATTATGAAATATAACATCTTGCCAGTCGGTATTTGCGCCTGGTGTCTTCAACGATTCTAAACCTCCTATCCATGGAACAGGAATTACTTGATCAAGAATTGCTACACCATTTGGATCAAGATGTGAAACATAAGAATACAAAGGAGCATTTTGAGCCGGATTAATTTTATCATTAATTGCTGCTTGCCAAAGTGCCCGACCACGCTCCATTACGTTTAAAACAGGTAACTTATCAGTAAATGCATCAATACCATAACTTGTATTAAGCCTTATTTGCATTTTTTCTTTGCCTTGTTTAGTAGTTACAATGATTACACCATTCGAAGCCCTTGCTCCATATATTGAACCTGCAGCAGCGTCTTTAAGAACTTGTAGTGATTCAATGAGAGATGGGTCGATATTTTGAAATGTTTGCTGGTTTAATGTAGATACACCATCAATTACAAACAAAGGATTTGTATTTCCCAATGTACTTAAACCACGAATTAATAATCGTCGTTGACCCCCGTTAGGCCTTCCGTCTGCTTCGATAAAAACACCTGGAATACGACCTTGCAATGATGTAATTAAGTTAGAAGCAGGAATATTTGATATATCTGAAGTTTTAACAATGGAGACGGCACCAGTTAAATCAATTTTTCGTTGTACTTGATACCCTGTAACAACTACTTCGTTGAGGTTTACCAAATCATCTGAAAGTTCAATTTTTAATATTGAAAATGATTTAATGTCAATTTTCATAGACTTCATGCCTATAAATGAAAAAGAAAGACTTTCTCCAATTTTTGTCATAATTGAAAATTTGCCAATTGAATCCGTAGTCACAGACTTCGAAGGCGACGTTATTGAAACGCCCGATAAAGGAATACCAAGTGATTTGCTTACGACTATTCCAGAAATAATATTCTGCTGACTGTAAGACAATAATGTCAAATGGATCCCTAGAAGTAATAAAAAACAACGTTTCATAAAATTTAAGTTTTAATTTTAATTCGAATGTTGGAAAGAATATAAATAGTTTTAAATAATTTAAATTTGTTCAAGTGATACTCCTTTTGTTTCAACTACTTTATTTACAATCCAAATGAATTGAAGTAGCATCATCAAAGAAAAAAAGAGAAAAATTGGCCATGGATTATTGCTAAATATTCCATCATTTTTATCTAAAAATATTGGTGTTATTAAAGTAATGATAGCAGCTAAACCCCAATGAATACTCGCTCCAAATGATTGGCCAGTGGCCCTTAAAGAATTAGGAAAAATTTCAGCTATGAAAACCCAAATAACTGTTCCTTGTCCAATAGCATGAGAGGCAATAAATAAAAGTAAAAAAGATAGCAATAAATAAGAGTTTAGATTAGCATAAAAACATCCTGCTATCATTGTCAAACTAATTACATAGCCAATTGTGCCGATAACTAATAATTTTTTTCGTCCACTTCTATCAATTAAATAGAGGCCTAAAAGGGTGAGTATTAAATTAACACAACCTAGTATGACTGAGTTAAATAAGGAATCTAAAGTGTTATTTCCAATTCTAGAAAATATTTCTGGCCCATAGTATAAAACAAAATTAATACCTGATAATTGATTAAAGAATGCAATGAAAAAGGCTAACCAAATTATTTTATTATTTTGTTTACTAAAAAAATGATCTGATTTATTTGCAGATTTATTAATTTCATTCCCTATTACAATTAAGTCAATTTCACTATTTACATTAGCAATACCAATATTAATCAATATAGCCTTAGACTTAATAAAGTCATTCTTTCTGGTAATAAGCCAACGAGGGCTTTCGGGGATCCCAAAAATTAGAATAATGAAAATTATAGAGGGAAAAAACATTATCCCAAGCATCCAACGCCAATCATTTACTCCATCAAAACCAAGAAGAAAATAATTAGATAAATATGCTATTAAAATTCCTAATACAATATTAAATTGATAAAGTGCTACCAACCTACCTCGTTTATTTGAGGTAGCAATTTCAGAAATATAGATTGGTGCCGCTACAGTAGATGCACCAATTCCAATGCCTCCAATAAACCTAAAAAATGAAAAGGTAAATGGGTCATTAGCTAAAGCAGAACCTAAAGCAGAAATCACAAATAAAATACCAATCCATAAAAGCGTATTTTTTCTTCCAAAATAATCAGCTGGGTAACGTCCAAAAATAGATCCAATGAGTGTTCCCCATAAAGCCATAGACATTATAAAAAATCCATGAAAAAATGGTGTTGTATGCCATAACTCCTTAATGGGTAAATTAGCCCCAGAAATTACAACAGTATCAAAGCCAAAAATAAAACCTGACAAACTTGCTACTAAAGACCAACGTAATAATAATTGTTTATTCATAAAATTCATTTATACCAAAACCAAAAATAAAATTGTATAAATGAACCAGTATTTAAAATTGTAGTTAATATAAGTGAATTAGTATCATTTGTGTATATACTTGATATGTAGTTACTTAGGCTATTAAAACAAAAATCATAATTATTAATTGTATGATTTTGAATCAATAATTTTTAATATTGAACCAAATTAAAAATTTTAGTAAAATAATTATCAAAATAAAAGAATGAATAACACTGATATACTAGAACAATATTTAAAATTATTATAAATAATTAGTGTGTAAAATTTACATTGTGCTTAAACGTTCTCATTATTATGTATTTATAATAATGAGAAAAAATAAATCATACTATCTACAGAAAATGAAATAAGTTTATACATGTACAATAATTGTTTAAAATAATGAGCTTATCATCCTATAAAAATAAATTAATAGGCTACTTAACCTCCATATTAATAATATTAGGTGTTTTTAGCTGTAAGGATGGTGTAATTCATAATAAATCTAAAAAATATAAAATTGGATTTTCACAACTTTCCAGTGTAAACGAATTTAGGAAAGAAATGAATGATGAAATGAAGGTTGAGTTATTAAACTATAATAACGTTGAATTTATAATTAAAGACGCAAATGGGAGCAGTAATCTTCAAATTAAGCAAATTGAAGAATTAATTAATTACAAAATAGATATTCTCATTGTTAGCCCATACGAAAATAGTCCCATTGTTCCTGTTATAGAAAAAGCATATTACAACAAAATTCCAATTATTATCTTAGATAGAAAAATTAATTCATTAAAATATACTGCCTATATAGGTGCATCAAATATTGAAGTTGGACAAATTGCAGGTAAATATATTACTGAATTATTGAAAGGTCATGGCAAAGTAATTGAAATATCAGGATTAAATACAGCATCCCCGTTTATCGAAAGATCAAAAGGTTTCAAAGAATTTATTGAAAAAAATAAAGGAATTAAATTAATCAAAAAAATAGACTTTGAAAATAAAAATATTAACGAATATATTAAAATAGAATTAAAAAATAAAAACGTTGATGTCATTTTTGCTCATACTGATTTTATTGCAAAAAATATTAGCAAAGATTTTTATAAAAAAATACAATTGATAGGTGTAGATGGTTTAATGGTAAAAGATATGGGATTAGATATGGTTATAAATAAGCAAATAACTGCTACTATTTTGTATCCTACTGGAGGGAAACAATCTATACAGACTGCAATGAATATTTTAGAAAATAAACCTTATGAAAAAGAAAATAAACTTGAAACAATAATAATTGATTCAACAAATGTGGAATATTTTAAAAAAATAAGAATAAAAGCAAATCAACAAAAGATTGAAAGTAAAGAATTGCATAATAAAATTTTAAATGAAAATGAAAATAATGAGAAACAGAGATTAATAATTTTTATCATTTCAATTATATTATCAATAGCCTTTATTCTAATTCTGTTATTGATATATACACTTAAATTAAACAAAAAGAATAATTTACTGCTAAAATTTAAAAGAGATAAAATAATTGAACAAAAAGATGATTTATTATTTTTGAATAGTAAAATTGATAATTTAAAAGATGCAAAAATAGATTATTTTACAAAATTTACTCATGAATTAAGAACACCGTTAACATTGATTTTAGCTCCATTAGAAGATTCTATAAAATCTCAGCGTCTTCACTTTACTTTAAAAAATAATTTAGAAATATGTTATAGAAATGCAAAACTTTTAGAGCAAATAATTGACCAAATTATGGATTTTAGAAAAATTGAAAGTGGAAAAATGGAATTAGAATTATCTATAAATGATATAGGAGTATTTATACATTCCAAAATAAATAATTTCAATAATGATTTAAAAAATAAAAATATTTCATTAAATTTTAAAAATAGTACATCTAATTTAGAGATTCATTTTGATGAAAAAAAAATGAGTATGGTATTATATAATTTACTTTCAAATGCTGTAAAGTTTTCTACCAATGAAGGGATAATTAATATTACATTAGAATTAGATGTTATAAAATCAATGGTTGTAATAAAAATAGAGGATAACGGAATTGGGATGTCAGAAATAGATACTAGACATATATTTGAATTGTTTTATCAAGGCCATCATATAGATTTTCATGGTTCTGGAATTGGTCTTTCGTTAACCAAAGAAATTATTTTATTGCACAACGGGACTATTGATGTAATAAGTAAAGAGGGCGTAGGTAGTTGCTTTACCATCTCTTTGCCTTTGAAAAAAGACAACCCTTCTCGTTCAAAACATCTAAATGAAGAAATCACAAGTTCTTTTTTAAATAATACTATAAGTGAATTAAATAAATTTAATTATGGAAATATTGAATTGAACTCTAAAGATATTCAATCAATTTTGATCATTGAGGATAATGAAGATATAAAAACATACCTCAAAAACAAGTTTACTCCCACTTTTGATATTCATACTGCAAATGATGGAAATTCTGGAATTAAAATTGCTTTTGACATTATTCCTGACATTATTATAACAGATATAATAATGCCAAATGGAAATGGATTAAAAATTACTGAATTATTGAAAAATGACTTAAGAACCTCTCATATACCAATCATTATTTTAACCTCGAAAAGTACATTGGAAGATCAAATTCAGGGTATGAAAGTTAAAGCGGATGCTTTCATTTCAAAGCCATTTAATTTTGAATTTTTAGAGGAGACAATCAAAAACTTATTGAGAAATCGAATTATTTTGAGAGATCATTATACTAGTAATTTGCCAATTGAATCAAGATCCAATTCATTAAGTAAATTAGATAAGAAATTTATTGGCACTTTCACTAACATAATTGAAAAGCATATTTCAAATAGTAGCTTAACAATTGAGATAATAATTAATGAAATGAATATTTCTAAAGTCCAACTTTATAGAAAAGTTAAAGCACTGATTGGGTATAATGTAAATGATTATATCCTGTCTGTAAGGATTCAAAAAGCAAAATATTTATTACAGGATGAGAGCCTCTCAATTTCAGAAATTGCGTATCAAGTTGGATTTACTTCTCAAGGATATTTTTCTACTGTGTTTAAATCAAAGGTTGAAATTACCCCATCTGAATATAGAGAGAAAAGAAATATTTAATTATTGGATATTTAACACAACACCATCGATACCTAAGGTATCTAAAGACAGAACTAAACCCATATTAAAGAAGTAACTGGGTCAAGATATACCTCATAAATACAGCCGTAAAACTTTATTGCTAAATACTTTAATATTTTACTTACATTTTAATAGTAAATCACACACTCTATTGCAATTCTAACGCAACAGCTCTATTTACACTATTTGTAATCACTATCAATTCCATTAGACTCTCATTTAATCATTGAAGTAGATAATAATCTATTTCTAAATCAACACGTATGAAAAATTTTATTTTTCTATTAATTCTTGTTCCAGTATTTGGAATAGGCCAAAAAAATGTAATGTATACGCAAAGGTTATTTCCAAAAGTTGATAAAGTACTTGAATTTGAAAAGGCAATTTCTGCGCATGCACAAAAGTATCACACTGACGAATGGAGCTGGCGTATTTCTGAAATTGCATCAGGACCGGATGCAGGCGGTTACCAAATCAGCGAAGGCCCATCCAGCTGGGAGGCTATTGATAGCAGGGGAAATCTCGGTGCAGAACATAATAATGACTATCATAAAAACATAGCTATCTACCTTACTGAAAGGGGTGGTTCAAGTTATTCAACTTACCAGGATTTGATTAGTACCGTTGCCCTGAATGAATGGTCTGACAAAATAATGATCACCCATTATATTCAAAAAACTGGATATGGAACTAAAATGTGGAGTCTGCTTGCAAACTTAAGCCCTGTTTGGAAGGCACTCGGACAATCTGTTGCAGTATTTTCTTCCAGCAATTCAGGCCCAGTTCAATATGCGGTGGTTAAAAGATATCCAGATGGCTTAAAGCAATTGGCCAAAAATAGCAATGACGCATTCAAAAACCAGTATGAACAAATCCATGGCAACTTCTCATATGAAGGATATACTGAGCTTATGCAAAATTATGTTGCTGAGCATTGGTCTGAATTACTTTTTTACAGAAAGGACCTGAGTTCTAAATAATTATTTTAAACATTGAAATTAAATTTATAATAAAATAAATCAAAATATCATGACAGAAATTGAAATTTTAAACAACAGCCAACTAGGTTTTATTCAAAATGCCATTTATACAGTTGCAGTAGTGATGATGACTTTTATTTCATTTAGACTTGGGAGAATTGTAAATGAAAAAAATGGAAATGTCTTTGCAAAATCTTTAGTGACCCTTTATGGAATTATGGTAATATTTTTTTCAATACAAGTTGGAGCTTACTTATCATTTTACCAAAAAGCATTATCCTATAATTTAGCAGAGCTTAAGGCTGCTGGAGTTAAATTATCTGCTGGGTCAGAAGATACAATAAATAGGTATACTATTAATTTAGCAAATGGCTTTCCTAAACTAGCTCCGGAACTACCAACTATCATTTTATGTACAATTGTATTTTTAATTATTATTGGTACTACTTGGATTAAACCAACTTCAAATAAATTATAAAAAAAATTTAAAATATTACGCAGAAACTATCAAGGACTCACTATTTAAAGTAAGTCCTTACTTTTTACTAAACTGTCATCACAAAAAGTTCCCATTTTATTAACGATATACACGCATATAGTATTAAAGAAAAATTACAAAGTATTCTTACCTACCACGTAGTGGCTGGAAAAGTATTATCTAGTGATTTATCTAATGGTATGGAAACAACAACCGTAAATGGCGCTTCTATCACAATCCGTTTAGAAGACGGGAAAGTTTTTGTAAACGATGCAGAGGTGGTTATTGCTGATGTGTTAACTGATAACGGCATAGTACATGCAATCAACAAAGTACTCATTCCTGCATAATTTTTAAAAATTATTGCGAAAATACTCATATTTGTTATTTTATCTTATTGACCTCATTAATAAATCGTTGGCATTTTTCTGAGAATGTACCTTTCTCGTAATCAGTGATGCGAACTTTTACAAAATTATAATGGACATTAATTTCTGGATGATGATTTTGGTTAATTGCAATTTGCATTACTTTATTAGAGAATAAGACAACATCAATATAGTTATCAAATTTAAAAGTCTTTTCTAATTTATTATTTATTTCAGTCCAGTCAGCAGATTTCATTGGTGTATATTCAAATTTGATCAATTCTTCCAACGATACAAATTCTAAAGTTTTAATGTGGGATGCCTTTAATATAATAGGAGGCGCAACATTCGCTTGATAAGCTTCTATCCATCTAGAAACACAAAGACACCATTTATCACCAGCAACTAGTCCTTTAAAATTAGAAGGTGGGTAATCCACTGTTAAATCAT
>Ga0114975_10002137_pt1 | contig 13635 bp, 8 predicted proteins | sample S_130626_EF_Meta_FD_87031 | JGI IMG/M metagenome (GOLD analysis project Ga0114975, IMG submission 87031) | Freshwater microbial communities from Lake Simoncouche, Canada to study carbon cycling - S_130626_EF_MetaG | ecosystem: Environmental > Aquatic > Freshwater > Lake | place: Lake...
ACTACACAGAAAGAAAATTTTTATAACGGCATTGTCGAAAGAAAGCCAGAGCAAGTTAAGTTTTTAAAAGGCTGGATGAGTCGAGTTGCTCACGTTCAATCTACTGCTGAATCGATGTTAGCATGACTGTCATAGCACTCCGAGCCTTCACAGGGATTAATGAAGGCATTAATGCTGAATTACTCCCTGATGATGCCGCTCAAAATGCCGTTAATACCAAATTGATCTATGGAGACTTGCGTCCTTGGAAAGTTCCATTAACTGTCGCCACGCCTACCAAGGCTGGAACAAAGCAAACTATCTATCGCTTTGGTGAGAACGGAACCAATGAGGCGCAATACTGGTTTACATGGACTACGGATGTCAATATTGTTCGTGCGCCAATCGATAACGATGCGACTGAGAGAACTTACTACACTGGTGACGGTTATCCAAAAGTAACTAATCTGACTCGAGCAACCGTGGGTGGCACAGACTATCCAGTCAACTATTACCGTCTTGGTGTACCGCCGCCCAATGTGGCTACGATGGTAGCTACTATTTCTGGAGCGGCAACTGATGCAACGAGTATTGCGTATAGCACGGCTTATGTATTGACATACGTTTCCAGCCAAGGCGAAGAGTCAACACCAAGCGATCCAACCACAGTAGTCTCTTACAAAAAGGGACAGACTGTTACCTTAAGCAATATCCCAACTGGGACTCTTGCGCCACCATTTAATGCTTGGAATAACGTAGATATAGTAAACAAGCGGATCTATCGATCTAATAGTGGTAGTACTGGTACAAACTTCCAGTTTGTTGCTGAGATTCCATTGGCAACCGCTTCCTTTGTAGATACAAAACTCCCAGAAGAGTTGCTTGAAGTAGTTGAAACTTGGGGGTGGCTACCTCCCCCCGAGGATATGAAGGGTTTAGTCTTAATGGCAAACGGTATTGGGATGGGATTTGCAGACAATACCATCTACCCTTCTGAGCCATTTGCTTTGTATGCCTATCCAATCAGCTATCAGATTTCCACAGAATCGCCAATTGTTGGTCTTGGAGCATTTGGACAATCTGTCTTTGTGGGTACAAAATCAAACCCATACGTCCTATCAGGCTCTTCACCAGAGTCTTTGACCATGACCAAGCTGCCTCAAAAGCAAGCCTGTGTGTCTAAGCGTTCTATTGTGGAAATGAATGGCGGTGTAATCTACGCATCGCCTGATGGCTTGATACAGATTACCGAGTCTGGTGGGTTAATGTCCTTGACTGCATCCATCATTAATCGTGACGAGTGGCAAGTTTATAACCCTGAGTCGATTAGAGCATTTGAACTTGACAATCGTTACTATGCCTTCTATGACAATGGTACACAAGGATGCTTAGTCTTTGACTTTAGTGCAAAGCCACACTTCCACAAGTTAGATGCGTATGCTACTGCTGGCTACAATGACCGCCGTAGGGACTCTTTATATTTAGCCATCGGAGCCAATATTCAACGGTGGGATGGTGGATCTACTAACTACACAATGACTTGGAAGTCTAAGAAGTATCGCTTTTCCTATCAATTAAATATGGGTGCGGCAAAGGTTGATGCAGATGGTTACCCTGTTACCTTAAAGGTATATGGTGATGGTGTTTTAAAACATACTCAAACTGTAGCTAATGGCAGTACCTTCAAGCTACCAGCTGGCTATCGTGCTGAGAAGTACGAGATTCAGATAGAGAGCGCCTACAAAGTAAACAGTATTGCTGTGGGCGAGACTGTTCGAGATATAAGGCAAGTCTATGTCTGAAGCCGTCGCAACCACACCAGAATCATTATTTCCTGGGGAACTGCAACCCCCAACTGGACCAGCCACCAAGTTACCTGCCCTACCCACGCCTACTGCTGACCTAGATAGCATTCGCATCTTCTTGGAAAAGGTAAAAGAGATCATCGAAGTCTACGAAGGAATCCGAGGTAGCAAGTTTGATCAGGTAGTTACTTGGCGAGATTGCTTTAAGAACGGCATGGTTGACTTAACTGTATCTGGCACACGCTTTACAGCGTTTCCTCTTACGCCAATCATTAACTTACCGACAACTAGCGACTATACCCCTCCTCCAGCGCCGACAGGATTTACTGTTTCGGCTGGAATGACCACAATCATCTTGTCATGGACGGCGGCAACATATGGTAATCATGCCTATACAGAAATCTGGCGATCCAATACCAATGATCTGACTACGGCATCGCAAATAGGAACAACAAATAGCTTTGCATACGCAGATAGCGTAGGGTTTACAGGAACCAATAGATACTATTGGATTCGCTTTGTAAGCCAGATGAATGTAAAAGGTCCATACAATAGCGCCACAGGAACATTAGGCAATACTGGCTTAGTTGGTAATGCAGACCTTACAGACTTAATCATTACAGCAAACAAGATTGCTGAGAGTGCCGTAACTACTATAAAGATTGCTAATGAGGCTATTAATAGCCAAAAGCTGGCAGACTTGGCAGTCATTGCTAGTAAGTTGGCAGACAATTCTGTAACCACCAGTAAAATATCCGATGCCTCTGTTGTTGGCGCAAAGCTTGCCGCTTTAGTTATAACCGCAGACAAGATTGCATCTGGAGCCATTGATCTTGGTGGCTCAAAGATTACAGGTCTTTTGGCAAACTTAAATCTTGCTCAAATAACCGATGCAACCAAGATAGCTGATTCTTTAATTGGTAACTCTAAGTTAGCTGATCTGGCAATTACCTCTGGGAAAATTGCTAACGGTGCTATTGATCTAAGTGGCGCAAAGATAACTGGTTTACTGGCTAATCTAAACCTTGCTCAGATAACAGACTCATCAAAGATAGCTGATTCTCTGATTACTAATACTAAGCTTGCAGATCTTGCAGTTACTGCCAGTAAGATTGCCGCTGGAACTTTAACTCTTACTAAGTTTGCGGATGGTCTTGAGCCTGTCTCGATAGTAACTTCAATACCTAGCGTTAAATCAACATCAACCATTTTTAATACGACTGATAGCAAGTTATATAGGTGGAATGGTACAAGTTATGTCTCTACAGTTCCTACTGTAGATGTCGTAGGTCAAATGACCAATGCACAGATAGCTGATCTAGCCGCCGCTAAAATAACAGGACAGATAATTGGTACACAAATAACCAACGATTCTATTACTACCGAAAAGATATTTGCTGGCGCTGTCACAACTAGTAGATTGGCTGTAAATGCAGTTACTGCTAATGAGATAGCGGCAAACGCTATCACCTCCGACAAGATTAGTGCTAATGCTATTGTTGCTGGAAAGATTGCGGCTGGAGTAATTACATCAACTGAGATAGCGGCAGATACTATTACTGCTGGGAATATTGCAGTTGGTGCAATAACCGCTTCTGAGTTATCGGCTGGTGCGGTAACTGCTGGAAAGATTGCGACAGGTGCAATTATTGCTAATGATGGTGTAATAACTAATGCGGCAATTACAACTGCCTTAATAGCAAACCTTGCCGTAGGTTCTGCTCAGATAGCTGATGCATCCATTACTTCTGCAAAGATTGCTAACTTAGCGGTGGGTACTGCCGCCATACAGACTGCGGCAATCACAAATGCTTTAATAGCAAACCTAGCAGTTGGCTCGGCTCAAATAGCCGATGCCGCTATTACAACGGCAAAGATAGCCAATCTAGCCGTAGGTAGTGCCGCCATAGCAGATGCCGCTATCATATCTGCCAAGATTGCAGACCTTGCCGTTGGGACTGCCGCAATAGGAAATGCGGCGATAACTGCGGCGAAGATCGATAACCTCGCAGTTGGTAATGCGGCGATTGCCAATGGTGCAATTACCAATGCAAAGATTGGTGATTTAGCTGTAGATGCGGCAAAGATTGCTGATGCCACCATTGTGACTGGCAAGATCGCAGATGCAACTATTACTACTGCCAAGATTCAAGATGCCTCAATATCTACGGCAAAGATTCAGACCGCCGCTATTACTAACGCACTGATTGGAACTGCGGCGATCAATACTGCAAACATTAGTGATTCCTCCATAACTAACGCCAAAATAAATGATGTCATACAAAGTAGTGACTTCTCATCTGGATCTGCTGGATGGCGCATACAGAAAACAGGGAACGCTGAATTAAATAATGCGACCTTCAGAGGAACACTGAGTGTTAAGAGTGCATCTAGTGGTGCAAGAATGGAGATTAGTAATTCCGTTTTAAAAGTCTTTGATGCCAACGGAGTTGTCCGAGTAAAAATTGGAGACTTATCATGACTTTTGGGATTCAGTTTGCTAATAGTTCTGGCACGATTAACTTTTCAACGGCGTACAAGTCAATCACTGTTATTGATTCTTTTTTCGTGGGTGCTGGCGCATCAGACAGTAGAAACTATTCAGATCCTGTATTAAATGAACTCAATAATTCTGGAAAGCTTTCGGTAGTTGCGTACGAAGTTCCGTACGGTAGCTACCCTAACTCGTTAGCGCCAGAAAAGAAGTCAATTACCTATTCTTCTGGAGCATCAATCACAGTCTCAGTATCTGGTGGCAATATGAATGGTCGAATATTGGTAATGTGTAAATGACTTATGGCGCATACGCATTATCTGACTCTGGCTCTGGCGTACTTTGGGGAGACTTTACTTATACATACTATCACCGTGGCTACTTCAAGTGGAATGGCTTTTATTTTGAGCATAACTTCCCAAGATATCTTCTTCCAAATGCTTCCTTTTTAACAAATGGGCAGTTTATTTACAACTCACAGGAGGGGGAGTCCTCCTATTTTTGGGGAACTTGGACTGTTTGGATTCCAAAGTTTAACGACAATGATTTAATATTTTTAGAACCAAAAGATGCCGCCTGTTTTGCGGCATCCATCGAAGCCTTTCCCCCAGGATCATACCCATCTAATTATTATTTAAATTGGTATTCTTGGTGGAAGGTAACAATATCAGTTCTTGTTCCAAAGGTTGATTTAAATTATGGGGATACTGGAAATCCATATTTAAGCTATGCCAATATCGCTGGCACATACAACAGACTACCAGCGATTCAAGTATTCACGACATATAAGGACGGCGACTATTACACCTCTGGATATGGACTAGGAGTTTATCGGGCAGATGGAACTACTGCCTTTAACAGCGCATTAGACCCTTTGCAAATAAAAGACATCATTGATGTAAGTATGCCGCAAGACCCTGCTCCATATCAATACGATATGAACTCAGTGAATACTGTAAATACGGCTCACGCATCATGCTCAAGACCAATGTACCATTTCCCATCTTTGGCACAGGCGGTACAAGAATATGCAATTGAGGGATCTTCAACAGTTAGTCGATACTTTGGATTGTCTTCTACTACAACAACTTGGAGTTTTGTATTTTGGGTAATTTATGGTGGCGGTTTCCATAAGGGCGACGCTACAAACCTTACAGCAAAATGGTGTCACCAAGGCGCTGGATTCTTTGGTACATCGCAATCTACTGGTAGTGCATTTTTTGGCTTAATCCCTACAGGCTCTAGTTCCAGCGGATCTGGAACTCCACCATTTAGATATAACTCAGTCAACTACACAGGCATTCCTGTGCTAGTCGCTGATGCTTCCAACTATCCATCCAGTTAAGGAAACTTATGTACTACAGATTAAACAGTGTTGGTTCTACAGACTCTGAGGCGCACTTTATTGTGATGCTAATTAATAAATTCCCTACGCATGAGGAAACTATAAAGGTTGTTAACTTTACTGTGCAGTTAGACCATCGGTTACTTGTTGAAGAGCAACATGATATATGCGAGGCAAAACTCCGTGAATTTGGATATGACATTGAAGGTTCTGCATGAGGCTATTAGATCGAGCAGACTTTAAAGTCTTGTATCAATCCGAGCGTGAAGCAGAAAAAGAGTTATTCCAACAGTTTGACATTACTGAATCTGAATATGTTGCACTAGCCAGCAAGAATCCCTCCATAGGATTTGAGATCGATGGTAAGTGCGTTGGTGGGATGTTCATCCATCAAGACAAACTTCATCTGTCGGTACTTCCTGAGTACCACAGTAGATGGGCATTTTTATATACACCAGCATTTAAATGGGCGTTTTCAATAGCAGACCCATTGAGAGCAATCGTCAATATAAACAACACAAAAGTTATTCGGCTAATTAACCGACATGACTATAAGTTGATTGACAAGCAAGGAAGCACATTGATTTACTTATTAACAGATCAAACTACGAGGTATCCAAAATGAGTTTTGTAAGAGATGCATTATTCGGCAAACCACCTGATGCAAACCCAGGGATGCAAAGATCAGCCGAGGCTACTGAGCGAGTAGGCTTGGAGCAAGTACAGCTTGGTCGAGATCAGTTGCAGTTTCAGAAAGACAGGTCTATTGCAACGGATGCGTTGACTGGAAGACTAATTGATTCTCAAGTTGATTTATCCAATACGCAAAAGAATATTGCTCAGAGCGAATATAAAAGATATCAGGATACATATGCCCCGATAGAAGATCGTATTGCTCGTGAGGCTCAAGCATTTGACACAGAAGCAGAACGAGAAAGATTAGCTGGATTAGCTGGATCAGATATAGCTGGTGCTTACAAAGGCACTGCTCAGATGGGTTTACGATCTCAAGGTCGTTTCGGTTTAAGACCGAATGCCAACGCATTAGCGGCGATAGACTCCCAACTTCGGGCGCAACAAGCTGGGCAGACAGCAAGCGCTATGACGAATGCTAGATATGCGGCAAGGGATACTGGTACTCAACGATTAATGAATGCTGTGAGCGTAGGTAAGGGATTGCCAGGGACTGCAAGTACTGCGGCTACTGGAGCCACTGGCGGATATAGTAATGCCGCCAACATGCAATTTGGCGCAAACCAATCTTACAATCAGGGCGCAAGTAATGCTTTGCAATTCACAAATACTGGTGTCGGTGCGTTGGGTAGTGCTGGGAATCAGTTTGGCAATCTCTCTAATTACAACCAAAATAACTACAACATCCAGTCACAACAGATGGCGGCTATGTTAAATGCTGGTGGATCGGCGGCAACAATGTATGCACTGAAAAAAGCAGATGGTGGAGATATCGATGCTGACTTAAATCCTAAAGGAAAAGTTAATGGTTTGGGAACTGGAATATCTGACTCAGTACCAGCAATGTTATCTAAGGGTGAATACATAATCCCAGCTGACGTTGTTAAGAAAAAAGGAATTGAATTTTTTGATAAATTGCTCGAAAAGCATCACATGCCAGCTGTAGAGCAAAAACGCCGATATGGTATTGGAGGAAGATAATGGCAAATCCCTATGATTTTTCAAGTGGAGCGCTTTCGGTTTATCAGATGGCACAAGACAAAGCCTATAAAGATGAGTATTTGAAACTTCAAAAGCAAGAGATAGACGCTAAAGCACCTTATTTATTAGGTCTTGGAGCAAGACAAAAAGCTGAAGCTAATTTATTAGGCATTCAGACTGAAGGCGCAAAACTTACAAATGCTTTCACAATGGCTGGTATTGCACGCTTTCAAGGCAAGAAATTTAATTTCGATTCTTTTTTAAAGAGTAATGATTATATGGGAGTAAGTGCGGCTCCAGGAACTGATCCAGTATTTGATGAAAAATTAAATACTGATTTGTCTCAGCAGAATGACTTAGGGTATGGCAATAAAGACAGAAGATATGGTTTAGGCTTAAGAACTTTTGTTGATGGAGGTTATGTTCAACACTTTAATGATGGCTCTGTAGGGGGAGTCAGGGAAGCGGAAGACTTTGAAATTGGTCAAGCAATGTTGGCTCAACAACAAGCACAAGAACAAGCTAAAAGAAATTATATTTCTAATCAGACCACAAATCCCAACGCCTCTACAGAAAATGGACTTGCTCCTGTAACAAATGGAACTTCCATTCAAAAGAAAGAAGCATCATTGCTATCTCCTTTTGTTCAAACAATAAATGAGGATCCAGTAAAAGCTGAAAAACTATTAAATGAGACTGCAAAGAAAACTGATAACTTTAGGGATATTTCATCATTGTTAATGGATTTGCAGAATTTAGATTATCTCAAGGGAAAAATAACAACTAAAGATATGTTGGCAAATGTTCAAACATTAAGAAAGATGCAGAACGAAGGATTTTTCTCGGCAGTTAATGAGGTTATTTATGGAGATTCCAATAAAGCTTTAGAAATGTATAAAGAGTTTGGTGATGACAAGGCTCAAGATGTTGAAAGACTTACACCATTTGATTTGCCAGCAGAAGATGTACCGAATAGCAAGTCCAAGGAAATGCGTAAAGGTGTTTTAGTTACATACAAAGATGGCACTTGGAGAAAGATTGATCCTAAAAAATTAATCATGGATGCTGTTTCTACCAAAGAATATCTAGATGAGTCCTATAGACGGACAAATATGATTATGACTGGCGAAGACAAAGATAACGAGTTAGAGTCACGCTCTGCTGATCGTCGAGAAATGGCGCTTGGTAGAAGAAATATGGAAGAAGCAAAGTTAGAAGAAAAGGTAATGACAAGATTGAAGGGTGAATTCCAAAGTGAGTTTTCTAGACAATACAATTCATGGCTGAATGCTCTTGCTCCACAATTTATTGGAGACGAAAAATTGAAAGCGGCAAAAGAAAAAGAAATTCTAGAAGAATTCCGACCAGCACAATTGCTTTCAAATTCAAATATAGAAGCTGGAAACTCTAGAATTAATGTTGGATCTTTATTGGAAGCGTCAAAACAAATGAAGGACCCCTCATTCTTAGATGATCAGAGTAACTTTGTTTTAGGTAAAAATGGAAAGCCGCTGGTTAAAGAAATTTTTGGACAAGCAAATGTTCAAACAAAGGGTGGTGTTTGGATTCCAACCAATGTACCAAAGACTAAATAAGGTAATTAAATGTCAGAAACTTCTTTTGGTATTGCCAATCCATACTTTCTTGATTCAACAGGCGCAAGAAGTAGAGTTCTTGCTGGTGATGCTGATGATCCAGTAAATTCAGTCATCCCAAAACGCCCTAGTGGAACTGTTACTCTAGAGCAACCAAGCAACTATGTTTCAACTGGATTTACTCCTATTGCAAAGCAGACAGATAAAGGCGAGGATTACATATCAACAGGATTCACGCCTGTTAAAAATGATCCAATTGTAGAAAGGGTTGATGCCAAACCATCCGCTTCTAAAGCTGAAGAGCAAGGATTTATCCCTGGGTTATATAACGCCATCAAAGAAGGTACACAAAAAACACTTAATAGTGTTCGTGCAACTGGAGGGGTATTGCTTGGAAGCAACGAGGATGTAATAACCGCCGCCGAAGAATCAACTAATTTAGAAAAGAATTCTAAGGCACAGGCATTAAAAGAATTAAAGGGTGAGTTCAAGCGGATTGGCGATGATCCAAGAAAAGAAGGAATGTCTGACCTTAGACAAATACCATTTTATGTTAGTGAAGTAAGTAATGCCTTATGGGATAACCTAACAGGCACATCACAGTTTATTGCTGAACAAACACCCAATATGGCTGTTGCCCTTGCCCCAGCCATTGCTGGTGCAAAAGTTGGTGCTGGTGTAGGAACAGTCGTGGCTCCAGTCGGTGGAACGCTTATTGGTGGAACATTAGGATTTATAGCTGGTATGTTTGGTGGTAACGCCCTATTAGAAGTTGGTGGTAAGGCACAAGAGTTGGCGGCAGACAAAGTATTCACAGATGCAGAGCGTCAGCAATCTATTAAAGAAGGCGCAACTAAGGCGGCAGTTATTACTGCTGTAGATGCCGTAACTTTTGGCGCATCTAGATGGATACTGGGTACATCATCCAGAGCCGTAGAGAGTGCGACTAAGTCAGCATTGAGAGGTGCTGGCATTGATGCAGAGAAAGCCGCCTTAAACATTAAGAATGCACAGGACGATGTACTGCGTTCTTCACAGGGATTAGACAATACAGTTGCCAAAGCAAACTTTGAAAAGGCAACGATTGATGCGGCAACTGCTGAAGGATTATTCCAACCAGCCGTAGCTAAAGCTGTACAAGAGGCGCAAAGGAAAGCCTATGAGGCATCATCTACCTTTGGACAACGTATCTTTAGAGGAAGTGGTATTGCTGGACTAGAAACTATTGGCGAAGGTGTTGGTGAATACCTTGGTGAACTAGCGGCAACTGGTAAGTCTGACGTATTGAATGCTGTCATTGAAGGTCTTGCTGGTGCGGCGATGTCCAGCACAGAGGTCTATGCGGCAAATAAGATGACTAAGCCTGGGACTTTAACCAGTGCTACTGCTGGCATCCCTGAGACAGAACAAAAAGATAATACAAAAGCAGAGCCTAAAGGTACTGTAACTCTTGGTAATATCAATGATATTAGGGTATCTGCGGTTGATGTACCAAGTACTGCAAAAGCCAAGGCTGGTCCTGATTTCTTAGCGGCTATGTACCTTGAGGCTGATGATGATGGTAAGAAGGTTATTAACAAGGTAGCTGAAAGAACTGGTGTTCTTAATGAGTTACGCTCTGCCCTAGACAATGAAGAAGCTATTCAACGAGGGAACCTAATCGTTGCTGATGACCGTGGATTTGCAAAGAACTTCATGGATGCGGCGACAGTATTCATAAACACCCCTCCCCCAAAGGTTAAGTTTAAAAGACCATCTAACAACAAAACTCTTGCTGATGTAGAAAAAGAGAATGAGCAGTTATTTGCAGACCCCAATTATCTTGCATCCCTTGCCGCCGAAGAAGATCGGATCCGACAAGAATCTGAGAATAATAAACGCCCTTTAACCCCCAAAGATATCCATGCCCTAGCCGATTCCAAAGGTGTTCCTTGGGATGATGATGCAAACTTCCTAGCCAAGACCAAAGAATTAACTGGTAAAGAAAGATTAGATCAGCTTAAGCCTAAACAATTGGCAAAGGTTCGAGATTGGTTGAATACTGTTAATCCTGACAACACAGCACAGGCTCAAGATATGAGCCAGCCAACTGTGCCTACTACTCCATTTATTGATGGAGGAAGAGTCATTAAGATTGAAAATGTAAATGGCGTACAGATACCCTTCTATATTAGTACTGGTTTAGGTGGCAAGTCTAGTGTAGCGACTGGTAAATGGTATCCATTCTTTGGCATGGGCAAAGAAACTGGTTGGTTTAACAAGGGTTCAGAAGAAGACATTAATAACTTTTATGGAGTTCCCGAATTAAAGAGAGTTGCCGATAGATTAAATAGTACTATTGGTGACATTCGTAACCAGATGGATGATGGATCATTACCGTTTGCATGGGATGGTAAGTCAAATATACCAGCTTGGAAAAAAGATAGAAGTGTAGTTGTTAATTATGGGAATGATCTATCTCCTGTAGAGTTTGGTGAGTCAGCCGCCAACAATATTAACAATGTTTTAAACAAAATAAAAAGTAATTTAAACGAAGAAGTTGAATCAGTTGGCACTCCAGTTGATATTAATCAAGCTATTAATTTAACTAGAAACAATATGTCTGAGCAAGAGCGTAGACAATTGAATGATGAAAATCAGAGACGAAAAGACCAAGAGGCTTTAGGTAATGAGATTCCTTTTGAAGGGAATATAGACGCAGAAACTGCAATTAAAAACACTTTAAACAATACGTCTGAAGCTGAAAGACGAAGTTTAAATGATCAAAAGAACCAAGCGCTCAATGATCTTAAAGATGCATTGATTGACTTAGAGTCTTTTATAGCAACCAAGTCTGGCACTAAGATTAATATGCTCCCACAAGATGAGCAAAAGTTGATGCCAATCTTGATTAAGTTATTTGATTCAGCCGCTAAGTTGGGTTATGTATCCCTTAAGGAAGCCACCAACTTTGTTATTGAATCCATTCGAAGTAAGTTTGGGGATAATGTCTCTGACCAAATATCAGATGACTTATTAAAGAAATCATATGATGCCAACATTGGTAATTTGAATACCCAGAGTAGGGAAAGAAACGCTAGACTAGCTAAGTTAAAAGAAGAAGCCGCCAGCGCATCTATCAATACTCCATTAGCTAGAGAAGTCATTGGCTCTGGGGACGGTAATAGGAGTAGATTAGAAAACACTACTGAACAGGCTGAGAAAGGTAATGATGAGGCATTAAAGAATGCTGAAGATTTCATAGCCAGCGTCAAGAATCTGAACGAGGCGCAAAAAGAAGTTGATCGGCTGACGGCTGAAAGACAGAAGCCAGAGAATAATACTCCAGAAATGCAGAGTCAATTAGACTCCGCTAATGAGAAATATCGTGTAGCCAATAACCTGTATCAAGAGTCACAAGCTAGACTAGAGGGTAAGAAGTTTGAAAGATTCCCTCAGAAGACAAGTAATGTACTGGCGACTGATCCTAATCTAACTATTGCTGAAGTTACTAAACGCAGAGAAGATGCTCTCAATTCTATTAAGGAGAAAATCAAAGCTGGTAAATTCTTTGATGCTGAAATGGAATGGCAACAATACAGTAATACGAAAGAACTTATTAATGGTCGCATAGCCTTGAACTCAGTAAGAATTGCTGACGGAGAAGTTGCTATCGTTGAAGAGCGTAGCAAAACTAAGCCTGATGAAAAGCTGATTGATAAGTATCAGAAGGTTGTTGATGCTTTAAAAGAAGATAATAGAAAATTAAGTACGTCTTTAAAAGATAGTAAGAATGAGTTTGCTAACTTCATCAATCAGTATGTTCAAGACAACCCCACCTCTAATTTAAGAAGTTCCGTATTTAAATATTTGAATCACAATTCAAAGACTCAGAAGAAGGATAGAACATTCTTTGGTATTTACCATGATGTTGATATGTACCGTAAGGCAATTAATACCATATTGACTAACGTATTGAAGAGCAATACAGAACTTACAGTCGATTCCCTAAGAGATAGACCAGAATCTATTTATAAAGACTTAAACAATAAACAAGTTAATTTCTTAAACGCCCTACTTAATCAGACCAAGTTGTCTGACGTTAAAACATTCTTAAATGAGTACAAGGCTAATCAAGAATTAAAGAAACAAAAGTCTAGTCTAAGTGATGATGGCGAGAAGTTTAAGACTAAGTTAAACAATATCATCAATACCCTGTACGAACCAGATACTTACAAGAACTTAATTCTTGAGTTAAGAACTAGACAGGAAATGATTAGCCGTGCCTTAAACAATAAGTCAGAACCTGGCGACATGGATATTTTCTCTAGCGCCCAAGTGTTTACAAACATGGATGGAGAAGCAACAACCTTTGATCCAAGCATAGCGCAAGAAATAAGAAGTACTCCAAGAGACTCTTTATTAAGAATGATGAGAGATTTGGAAAGTGACATTCGTGAAGCAATGGATAGCCGTATTGAATCTATTGCCAAGCGCTATAGCCTCGCCCAAGATTTAATTGCATCTAATTTGTTTAATGCTAAGTCAGAAGCTATCGAAGCTGGCGTTCCTATGGATGAGGTATCTGCTTTATATGATGAAGCATTTCGCAGCTTTATCGTGGGGATTGGTTACAACGCAAATGAAAAAATGGTATCTGATGGTGGGGGATTACGGTTCGCTCCAACACTTTCTCAGCTGTTTAATGGTAAACCCCCTACTTGGGCAACCACTACTTCTGAGCAAGAAATCCCTACTCAAGTA
>Ga0114975_10002138_pt1 | contig 13634 bp, 15 predicted proteins | sample S_130626_EF_Meta_FD_87031 | JGI IMG/M metagenome (GOLD analysis project Ga0114975, IMG submission 87031) | Freshwater microbial communities from Lake Simoncouche, Canada to study carbon cycling - S_130626_EF_MetaG | ecosystem: Environmental > Aquatic > Freshwater > Lake | place: Lake...
CTAGTATATTCTGAGCCTTATATTTTTGTTTGAGCAAACTGACATGACAAACTTTTGGCCCCATTGTGCTTATAAAACCCTTGCAGTGGGCACGGATAATCAATTGCTGGTAACTGACGAATTTCTGCGCACCTATCTATTGCGCCCAGAATTAAATCTGGTCCCTGAATCTTGTAATGCTGAGCGCGCTTTGCACCAGCGCTTAAGTGAAAATCCTCGCACGGCGATCTCAGATAAAGAAATTACTGCAATGGCAGATCCAGATATTCAGGTGAACTATCAAGTTTGGCTAAGGTATCGGACAAAGTTATTGGCAGCCAGCTCATTAGAGAATTTTTATATGAGCTTATTTAAAGGAGAGGGCGTAGACGTACCCCCTTTATTTATTTCCCAGCTTGCCCAAATCTTCATCAGACATATTTTGGGTGAGGCTTGCCATCCGCTAGATGCCCGTATGGGAGAAATTTTCTTCCGGGCTCAGAAGATCACCGTGCTAGAAGATGGCGTTGTGATGGGCGCGGATGATGAGGTGGTTACTCGGAATGCGCAGACCGGAGAGACTGGCAACATCATGGATCTTCTGAAAGGCAAGTCAATGTCCATGCGCTCGATTGATTTAGATGTCTTGCATGAAGAGAATGCTGAGCTGTATTGGGATAAGAATGAGGATTATGATTTTGCAGTCCAACTCAATTTTGGGCAGCCTCCCATCAATCATTTTTGTCGCGTGCTCGAGAAATGGATAGAACATTTTTTAGGTGCGCAGGTGCGTATTACTCCCATGCAACAAATCACCGATCCCAAATGGTCTTGGCATGTTGGTCTTGACGCAGCAGCAACTGATATTTTGAATAAGCTTTATAACAAAGAGGTGGTGGAGGCGGACGAGCTAGAGAAAATCATTTGTTTATTTCGTCTCGACTTTGTCGATGAGGCTGCTGTCACTCAATCCCAACTAGGGAAGCCTGTATATATGGGTATCGCCATGAATGATGAGAAGCAGATCAAGCTCAAACCACAAAATCTCTTATTCAATCTACCCCTAGCTAAAGCATCCTAAACGACGGAGGGACGAGCTGATCTCTTGCGATTGGTGCTGAGCCAAATCAGAGCACCTGCTGTCACCGCGACAGGGAGTAGTGAGCCTAGATTGAGAATATTCCAACCTTGAGAAGTAATCAGTGCACCAGACCCGAATGAAGTGAAGGCCATGGTGCCAAAGACAAAGAAGTTAATTGCCGCCTGCGCTTTATCACGCTCTTCCGGCTGGTAAGCAGTCATTGCTAATGAGGTGGATCCAGTGAATAAAAAGTTCCAACCTACACCCAATAAAAAGAGCGCAATAAGAAATTGATGAAAGTCGACACCAGTGAGGGCGATTGCAATACATAAGAGGTTGAGGATGACCCCGACACCCATGATCTTGAGTGCGCTAAAGCGCTGGATTAATGAGCCCGTAAAAAATCCGGGCGCGAACATGCCAATTACATGCCACTCCAATACCATGGCGGTATCGGAGAATGGCAGACCACAAATTTGCATGGCCAGCGGGGTCGCAGCCATCAGTAAGTTCATGACCCCGTAGCCTAGAGACGCGCCGATTACGGCAACCATAAAAACGGGCTGGGAAAGAATGGTCTTAAGATCTCTGCCGGCAGATAGGGAGTGCTGGGTTTTGAATTCTTCTGGAAAGTGGATGAATTGCATCACGATGATGCCAATCAGGCCAGCGATCGAGAGGGAAAGGTAGGCGCCCAAGAAAGCGGTCTCAAAGAGATTCTGAGTCCAAGAGGCGAGGTTAGGGCCAATAACCGCACCGAGGATTCCGCCTGCTAAGACCCAGGAGACTGCCTTATCTCTTTGACTGGCAACTGTCAGTTCAGCAGCGGCAAATCGATAGAGTTGCCCATTAGCGCTGTAATAGCCGGCTATAAAGGTTCCTAGCACTAAGAGCCAGAAGTTTCTGGAAATGGCAGCATAGGCGCAGAGAAGGGCTGAAAAGACGGCCACCAAGAGGCCAAGCTGGAAAGAAATCTTCCTGCCAAAGTAATTTTGGGTTTTGGCAACAATCGAGGTTGAAAAGGCGCCGCCCACGACATAGCCCATAACCGGCAATGTCGCCATCCAAGCTACCGGGCTTAGGCTGAGGCCAACCAAGCCATTAATCGCTATAAAAGTCACGTTATTGGTTAGAAACAGCCCCTGACAGAGAATGAGTAGTGTGAGATTTTTATTGAGCAGGGGGTGTTTGTTGATCATGTATCGCAGTTTACGGCGTATCTAGGATGGGGCCAGTTTGGTGGAATTTCTTAAATTGATGGACTCGACCACTTTGCCGCCTAAATCCCCATCTTTTGCTGGGGTCGATGATTTAAAATAGCTGTCTTGGTCCAGTGCGTGAAATTACACAAAAGGTAGTCAAAAGCGTCCAAAGTGTGGCGTGCGGAATGCGAGAGGCTCGGTATAGACCGAACCCTAATAGTTATCAATATCGAGGAAACATCAATGGCTTCAGAGAAATCAAAGATCATTTACACGCTGACAGACGAAGCGCCATCATTGGCGACCTGTGCATTTTTACCAATCATACGTACATTTACAGCACCAGCTGGAGTGCAGATTGTGAAGAGCGACATTTCTGTTGCGGCACGTATCTTGTCAGAGTTCTCTGATTGCTTAACTACCGAACAACAAGTTCCCGATAATTTGGCTGAACTGGGTCGCATGACTTTGTTGCCAGACACCAACATCATTAAATTACCCAATATCAGTGCTTCAGTACCTCAGTTACTCGCCGCAATTAAAGAGTTACAAGATAAGGGTTACAACATTCCCGATTTTCCAGATGATCCTAAGAATGATGCTGAAAAATTGATCCGTACCCGTTACTCCAAATGTTTGGGTAGCGCAGTCAACCCCGTGTTACGCGAAGGCAACTCTGATCGGCGCGCGCCAAATGCAGTAAAACGTTATGCCCGTAAGAACCCGCACTCTATGGGTGAGTGGAGTCAAGCCTCCCGTACACACGTGTCCCATATGCATGGCGGGGACTTCTATGCAGGTGAGAAGTCAATGACGATGACTAAAGCATGTGATGTGAAGATGGATTTAGTTACCAAGAGCGGTAAAACAATTGTCTTAAAGCCAAAAGTTTCTTTACTTGCTGGTGAAATTGTCGACAGCATGTACATGAGTAAAAAAGCGCTCTGCGAATTCTATGAAAAAGAAATCGAAGATGCTTACAAGACTGGCATGATGCTGTCTTTACACGTCAAAGCAACCATGATGAAGGTGTCACATCCAATCGTGTTTGGTCATGCCGTCAAGATTTTCTACAAAGACGCATTTGAAAAGCATGCCAAGTTGTTTGAAGAGTTGGGCGTTAATGCTAACAACGGTATGAGTAGTCTGTACGACAAGATTAAAACTTTGCCAGAATCTAAGCGCGAAGAAATCATCCATGATTTACATGCATGCCATGAGCATCGTCCTGCATTGGCAATGGTAGATTCTGCTAAAGGCATTACTAATCTCCACTCACCAAGCGATGTGATTGTGGATGCATCCATGCCAGCAATGATTCGTGTTGGCGGCAAGATGTGGGGCGCTGATGGTCGTTTGCATGACACCAAGGCAGTAATTCCAGAAAGTACTTTCGCTCGTATTTACCAGGAAATAGTGAACTTTTGTAAGACTCACGGTAACTTTGACCCAACTACGATGGGTACTGTACCCAACGTGGGTCTGATGGCTCAGCAGGCTGAAGAGTACGGTTCACATGATAAGACGTTTGAGATTACTGAAGCTGGTGTAGCTCGTATTGTTGCTGATGACGGCACAGTATTGCTCGAGCAGAATGTTGAAGAAGGTGATATCTGGCGGATGTGTCAGGCTAAAGATGCACCAATTCGTGATTGGGTAAAGTTAGCGGTTAATCGCGCACGTCTTTCCAATACACCAGCAGTCTTTTGGTTGGATGAGTACCGTCCACATGAAGCAGAGTTGATCAAGAAAGTTCATACCTATTTAAAAGACTATGACTTGAAGGGTGTGGATATTCAGATCATGTCCCAAACTCGTGCAATGCGCTATACATTAGAACGTGTCATTCGCGGTAAGGATACGATTTCTGTGACTGGTAATATTTTGCGTGACTACTTAACTGACTTCTTTCCTATTATGGAGCTCGGTACTAGTGCCAAGATGTTATCTATTGTTCCTTTGATGGCTGGCGGCGGCCTCTTTGAAACAGGTGCCGGTGGTTCTGCGCCTAAGCACGTTCAACAATTAATCGAAGAGAATCACTTGCGTTGGGATTCTTTAGGTGAGTTCTTGGCGTTAGCAGTTTCTTTGGAGGATATCGGAGACAAGACCGGTAATGCCAAAGTGAAGATCTTAGCTCGCACACTAGATGAAGCCACTGGCACATTATTAGATAATAATAAGTCACCGTCACCACGGACTGGTGAGTTAGATAACCGCGGTAGTCAGTTCTATCTAGCAATGTACTGGGCTCAGGCTTTAGCTGCGCAAACCGAAGATAAAGAACTGCAGGTCCACTTTGCGCCAATTGCGAAAGCTCTAACGGAAAATGAGCAAAAGATTGTTGCAGAGTTCAAAGCAGTGCAAGGTAAACCTGCTGATATTGGTGGTTACTATGTAGCAGATCCAGAGAAGTGCAAAGTAGTCATGCGTCCAAGCGCAACTCTTAATGCAATTTTAAAGGCTGCTTGGGTGGCTTAGTAAGCCAGTTCAACTTGTTTCATGCAAAAGGCAAACCCAGTGGTTTGCCTTTTTTCTTATCTAGACTCTATTTTTTGTAAAACAAAGACAGTGGCTCAGCAATAAATCGGCAAGCGTAGCAAAATGGTTAGTATTCATAATGCTGGCTTACATCCATCACGGAGACCTTAAGATGCAATTAAATGATCAGAAGCAACTTTCTCATGAAATTACCCCGAAGGCAGTTTTTGAAACTCGTCGGGAGTTGATTAAATCTGCAGCGGCTGGTGCATTTGGTTTGGCGCTTGCCCCTTGGTTTTCTCGGGATGCCTTGGCAAGTAATCCCCAGAAGTTACTTGCTACGCCCAATCCCAACTTCATCCTTAAAGACGAGTTGACTAGCTATAAAGATGTCACTAGTTACAACAACTTCTATGAGTTCGGGACAGATAAATCAGACCCGGCCACTTATGCTGAGAGTTTACAAACGCGTCCATGGACCGTCACGATTGAAGGTTTAGTTAAAAAACCCGTTACCTTGGATATAGATGCATTACTGAAGCTCGCTCCCATGGAGGAGCGTATCTATCGTATGCGCTGCGTTGAAGGTTGGTCGATGGTAATTCCATGGGATGGCTACTCCCTATCCAAATTGTTAAATCAGGTCCAACCTTTAGGCTCAGCCAAGTATGTAGAATTTATTTCCTTGGCGGATCGCAAGCAAATGCCAGGAATGAAGAGTCGAATTATTGAATGGCCGTATCGCGAAGGTCTACGTCTAGATGAGGCAATGAATCCTTTGACTCTCCTCACCTTTGGTTTGTATGGTGAAGTACTACCAAAGCAAAATGGTGCACCAGTTCGGCTTGTTGTGCCCTGGAAGTATGGTTTTAAGAGTGCAAAGTCAATTGTCAAAATTCGTTTGACTGAAGAGATGCCCAAGACTAGTTGGAGCCAGTTTGATGCTCGTGAATATGGATTTTATTCAAATGTTAATCCTTTGGTAGACCATCCACGTTGGAGTCAGGCTACCGAGCGTCGCATTGGAGATCCTAAAGGAATGTTTGCTCCCAAAATCAAAACCCAAATGTTTAATGGCTATGGCGACCAAGTGGCTAGCATGTACTCCGGGATGGATCTGAAGAAATTCTATTGACACTTAGTAATCAATTGAGTGCTATGAAGGCCTTTATTTTTCTACTGGCACTCCTGCCTCTAGACAGATTGATTTGGCTTGGCTTTACCGATGGGCTGGGCGCCAATCCAATTGAGTTCATTACACGCTCAACTGGAACGTGGGCGCTCGTCTTCTTATGCTTGACCTTGGCTATGACGCCGCTACGTCTAGTTACTAATTCAATAGCCTGGATTCGGTATCGCAGAATGTTGGGTTTATTCAGTTTTTTCTATGCCTGTATTCATTTTGGAATCTGGCTTTGGCTAGATCAAAATTTTGACTTGATAGAAATGCTTAAGGATGTGGTGAAGCGGCCATTCATTACGATGGGCTTTATCAGTTTTGTATTGCTGATCCCACTGGCCTTAACTTCCACTCATTGGGCACAGAAAAAGCTGGGTCGCCGCTGGATACAGTTACATCGCATTGTTTACCTCATCGCTGCTACTGTGGTTCTCCATTATTGGTGGCATAAGGCAGGAAAGAACGATTTCGATACCGTAACAATCTATGCAGTAGTGTTGCTGTTGCTGTTATGTTGTAGGATTCCGTTCATACGTAAGCTTTTGAGTAAGCGCTCCCCTAATTAATGCAGCAAATCTAATGACACCTATTGCACGTATTCGCGCTTTGCTCGTTTCTCTAGTGAGCTGACTTCTCAAAAGAATGAGCATGACAGCAAAACAGATTGATGGCTATATTCTGCCTCCCGGAATTGATATTTTCGAGCGGGGCTGGCTGTCGGCAAATAATATTTTGCTCTATGGTAATGAAGATGTTTCACTCGTAGATACTGGATACTGCGCACATCAGCAGCTTACTGTTGACTTGGTTGCGAATGCGCTTAATGAACATGGCTTATCTAGTCTCAATAAAATAGTAAACACCCATTTGCATTCAGATCATTGTGGTGGTAACGCAGCTTTATCGAAGCAATTAGGTTCCGAGATCTGGATACCAGAAGCTGAGGCTATCGCAGTTGGGCATTGGGATGAAACTTTACTCAGCTTTCAGCAACTGGGACAAGACTGCCCACGTTTTACTCATCAAGGTCTACTGGTAGCGGGAGAAGAAATAGTATTGGGCTGCTATCGTTGGCAAATTCTTTCCGCTCCAGGTCATGACAATCATTCAATCATGCTGTACCAAGAACAGCATCAAATCTTGATCTCAGCTGATGCATTATGGGAAGAGGGCTTTGGAGTGATCTTCCCTGAGCTTTGGGGTGAGGGTGGTTTTGAAGGGGTTGCAAAAACATTAGAACTCATTGAGGGGCTCCCAGTCGCCCTAGTAATTCCAGGGCATGGCAAGCCGTTTACGAATGTAAAGCAGTCGATTGCCATTGCGAAGTCTCGTCTCGATTATCTCTCCAGTGATACTGACCGTAATGCCCGTCATGGGGCAAAGGTGCTCCTGAAGTACAAATTGTTGGAATGGCGTAGTAGGGAAATAAAATCAGTACATCAATGGATTGGCACTACCCCTGTACTTGAGAATATTCGTAAGCAACTGAAGATGAATGTTGAAGATTTTCAGGAGTGGTTACTACAGGCCTTAGTAAGGTCTAATGCTGCAGTCATTGAGCAAGATTGCCTCATTAATCTGGATTAGGGTTTTGGGACATCTATTTTCTCAAGATTTAAAAATCCTCTTGACCCCAGTAGGGCCAGCGAAATAAGGAGATATAAAAGAACATAAAAGAAGATGGGCAATAATCTCTAATAAGGCCACAGAGGCGTTAGTATTAAATGACTTAATCAATTACAAAAAATAAGCAGAAAGAATATGGAACATACTGTTTTAGTTACCGGCGCTACTGCTGGATTTGGTGAGGCTACTGCCCGTCGCTTTTTGGCCCATGGTCACAAGGTCATTGCTCTGGGGAGAAGGGTGGAGCGCTTAGAGGCTTTGAAAGCCTCTCTGCCCGTAGAGCAACAGAAAAAATTACTGACTCTTGCTGTGGATGTTTGCGATAGCGCGAAGGTAGATGACCTGGCAGCTACCTTGCCTACTGAATTTGCTAGCGTCACCATACTGGTAAACAATGCTGGTTTGGCCTTAGGTCTTGAGCCCGCACATAAAGCATTGCTCACAGATTGGGATCGCATGATTGATACCAATATTAAGGGCTTAGTTCACATGACTCGCGCATTTTTACCGGGAATGGTTGAGCGTCATTGTGGTCACGTGATTAATCTGGGCTCTGTAGCAGCAAGCTATCCCTATCCGGGTGGCAATGTCTATGGGGGAACTAAAGCATTTGTACAGCAGTTTAGTTTGAACCTCAGAGCAGATTTAATTGGTACGCCAGTACGTGTCACTTGCGTTGAACCAGGCATGTGCTCAGGTACAGAATTTTCTAATGTACGTTTTAAGGGTGATGATGATAAGGCTGGAAAAGTCTATACCGGCGTCAAAGCATTGACTGCTGATGATGTAGCAGAGACTATTTACTGGTCTGCTAATTTACCAAGTCACATGAATATAAATGTAGTAGAACTGATGCCAATGCAGCAGTCCTTTAATGCGTTCAATATTCACCGCGGCGAGCTTTAGGATATTCTAGATCGACGCTTTCCATTTATAAAACTGAGGATAGACACGTAATACTACGGGCCCGTCAAAATCCCAAGACTTACAGGTCCCTAAATAGAGTGGTGGCTTAGCGTCATTCGAATCGAATAGTGCTCCAGGAATAGATTGAAAAGCGGCGGTGGCAATATTACTAAGTAGCTCTCGCAAGTGAGTGCACCCCTTGATACCACCGAGATGATCATTAATGGTCTTGCGCCAGCCTTTGCCGATGCGTTCCCCAATTAGCGCATCCATCGGAGGTATCACTTGTGGACATTCAGGATGGGGGTGACTATCCATCGCCACCTCAATTGCCTGAATCACTAATTCAGTATTCACAGTAATGCGCACCCACATGTCATGAAAAGCTTGCCCCGGCTCCCAAGTTTTACCTCCAGTTGTGAAGGGACGGAATTTGAAATCTCTTAAATGGGCCTCGATATCCCATAAGCCATCTTTACGGGCATAGCCCTGAAAAGTAATTTCGCGAGTGTGTAGGGGGGTTCTGGGCGCTGGATTGGAAAGCATGATTTTGATAAATTAGTAACTTATATAGAGTATGGATGAATGATAACGACTTCATTTCACAGTCGCTCAGTAAGTCGGCTTTGTAGTATTCTCGGCAACATATATGGCTAAACCAATTGCACTCGAAAAAATATTATTTAGCCAAGGCTTTGGTACTCGGCGCTATTGCAGTGATTTAGTTTATGCCGAGCTAGTCAAAGTTAATGGGGTGTTGGCAGAGGACCCAGAAGAGCGCATTGCTACCGAAGGTCTGATGCTCAATGTAGAGGGTAAGGATTGGGAGTTCCATGAAAAAGCGTATATCGCTTTTCATAAACCTCCTAATTATGAGTGTTCTCACAAGACTACGCATCATCCCAGTATCTACAGCTTGCTACCGAAACCTTTTGTAGAGCGGGGCTTGCAATGCGTAGGTCGCTTGGACTTTGATACGACTGGCCTTATTTTAATTTCAGATGACGGTCAATTTATTCATAAGATGACTACTCCGAAGAAAAATATTGGCAAGGTCTATGAGATCACCACGCCAGATCCCATTACCCAAAAGCAGATGGATCACTTACTCAAGGGTGTTGTACTAGATGATGATCCAAAACCTTGTTTTGCAAGCGCCTGTAAGCAGCTTAGTGAGTATACTTTGGCAATGACGATTGTTGAAGGTCGCTACCATCAAGTGAAACGAATGATGGCCGCAGTGGGTAATCATGTGGCTAAGCTACACCGCACTGATATTGGGCAGTACGTGATGCCTATGGATTTGGCTGAAGGCGAGTGGCGCTGGCTTTATCCAGACGATCTGCAAAAATTATCTAAGAGTATGGAGGTTTCAATTGCCTAAGCCAAATCTGCTTGCCAAAGATTTTGATTTTGAAAAAACACTACCTGATTGGCGAGTAAATACAAGCAATCAAGAGTTAGAGCGAACATTTCTATTTAAAGACTTTAAAAGTGCTTTTCAGTTCATGACGCTGTGCGCCAACTTTGCGGAAGAGTTGGACCATCACCCTGATTGGTCTAATTCTTGGAATACAGTTTCAGTTCGCTTGAGTACCCATTCAATGAAGGCATTGACCGATCTGGATATCACCCTGGCACGAGCCATGGATCAATTTTTGCTTCAAGTCTTGGGGCAGTAGCACTTTACTGAATTTCCTCGTCCTCTTCATCTTCAGAGGTGATGCTCATTAGAATGGTGGCTAAGAGGCCGTATACAACTTCAGTGGCGATCATGCCATCTTCATCTAGCTCATCAATCAGATCATTCAAGCAATCTTCTGTAGGCTCATTTAACAGTGTCATGGCGCATTCGCACCCATAGTCAAAATCTTCGTCATTTTGGGTTTGAGTGTCGTTGGTCATATTAATCCTTTAGGTGATGCTGCAGAATAGCAAAAAAAGTCTTGTGCGCACAGGCTTATTACCTCAAAAGAGTAAGCGCTTCTATATAGGCAAGATTTCTAGCAGTTTATAGTGGTTTTTCTCGGAGTGGCAGTCTGACGATTTTAAAATCGGGATCATCAATCTTAGAAGTCTTAAATCCTAATTCTGAAACTAGATGCAGCATTTTGGAGTTATTACTTAGCACATACCCCACCATTTCTTTTAAAGCATTTTCTTTAGCATGAGTAATCAGATCAAGCATTAAATGTGTACCGATGCCATGTTCGGTATGACTATCACTCACGCTGAGAGAGAACTCACAAACATCTTGATTGGGTGGCGTCACGTAGCGTGCAATGCCGATAATTTCTTCGGCCCCCATTTGAATTTGAATAACAGCAACTAAGGCCATCTCGGTTACATAGTCTAAATGCAGGATATTTTCTAAAAAATCATCTGGCAGTTTGGAGATTGCATGAGCGAATCTAAGATAACGGCTCTCAGGAGAGAGGTTTTTGAATAGCTCGATGATCCGTTCTTTATCGTTCAGCCGTATTACTCCATTCATTCATGATCTCTTTGCTTCAAGCGCTTAATGAGCATTCAGCTCTATTTTTTGTTCTTGCTGCGATCAGTGTGGTGATTTTGGGTGTATCCAAGAGTGGCTTTGGCGCTGGTCTTGGTGTGCTGGCGCCTCCATTGATGGCAAGCCAATCTAGTCTTGCTGAAGCCTTAGCCATCTTATTGCCACTATTAATTGCGATTGATTTATTTGGTTTACGTCGATTTTGGTCTAACGCTGATAGGCGCATTCTCAAGCTGATTTTGTGGCCAGCTGCGTTTGGCATGCTCATGGGTTATTTATTTTTCTCCCTCATTACTCCAAAAGTATTATCTCTCTCCATCGGCATATTTACCTTGCTATTTTTGATCCAAGGCTTGGTGATGTCTCGTATTGACCTTAAAGAAGCAAAGCCCTATCCTTGGTTAGGAAGATTGATGGGCGGCCTTTCAGGTTTTACTTCCTTTGTTGCACACACTGGAGGTCCTCCTATCACGATCTATATGTTGAGGGAAAAAGTCTCTCCAATGGTCTATACCTCAACACTGGGGATTTTCTTCACCATCATGAACTTGGGTAAGCTTGTACCATATGCCCATCTTGATTTACTCAACTTCAATCAATTGGCCACCTCCATACTCTTGCTACCCTTAGTGCCAATCGGTGTGTATCTAGGATTTTATTTAGCTAAGAGGATTTCAGCTAAGTGGTACTTCATCATTGTCCAATTCTGCTTATTAGTGGCGAGTATCAAATTAATTGCCGATGGCTTACTCGCCTAGGCCTAACTCAGTGAGAGTCATGTATATACCAGCCCAGTTTAGAGTGATTCATATTATCAACATCACCTTGACCCTGGGTTTTGTAATACCAAGTCCTGCTGTTGGGCAAACTTTTTCGCCTTACACTCCTGCGCAAATACAAGAATTCAATAATCAGCCTGTTGCACCGATGGAGACGCCTGCGGGCCCAGTTTATCTAGAAGGAGTACCTGCGAAGCAGAGGCTAAATGTGCCCTTTGATTCTCGCTATGTCAAGAATCCTGATGGTGAGGAGCAGGCCGAGGCTCAGGGCATTGAATCAGCGGTGCCGTTTGAGCCAATTCCATCTACCTTTACCTTCTAGTTTAAGTTTGGTGGCTAACTGGTACTATTGTTTTTCAATTTTAGAAAAGAGGGATTGATGAAATTATTACCTATACGTTTTTTTGCAAGTATTGTCCTAGCCCTTGGATTGATGACAGCTGCGCACTCTCAAGACGCATTACCTATCAATGCTGCAGCCTCGGTCAACGGTGTGATTATTTCAAATGACACTGTTGAGCAGGGCATTCAGGCGGCATTGTCACAGGGCCAGAAGGACTCTCCAGAATTACGCTCTGTAGTATTGGGGAAGATGATTGAAATTAGCCTTTTATCACAACAGGCTGAAAAAGATGGGTTAGCGAATTCTGATAGAGCAAATCGCCAATTGGCCTTGATTCGTCAAAACTACTTAGCGGATTTAGAGTTATCGACTTATATGTCAAAAAATCCCGTGAGTGATGCTGATGTACAGGCGGAATATAACCGTGAGGTTGCTTCTTTGGGCGCGCTCGGCATGGTCGTGGAATATAAGGTCAGTGATATTGCCGTGGCTAGCCAAGCGGATGCACAGGCTGTCTTAGCTAGAATTAAAAAGGGTGAGTCGTTTGATAAGGTCGCTAAGAGCGTCTCATTGGCACCAAACAAAGTTCAGGGCGGAGCTGTAGGTTGGGTTCAAGCGGGACAAACTTTGCCGCAGATTGCTAGTGTCCTGATCACGCTGTCTAAGGGACAAGTTTCTCCAGTACCGATTCAAATACCACAGGGCTGGTATTTAATTAAGCTGGAGGATAAAAAATCGAGCCCACCACCTACTTTCGAGCAGGCTAAAGCAGCTATTCGCAATGGTTTAATGCAGAAAAAGCAATTTGAGTTCTTATCTCAATTGCGCCAGGGCGCCAATATTATCGTTCGCTAATGTATACTCTAACTCATGAAAAGAGCGCCTGAGGGTGCTCTTTTGTATTGCAGGCTCCGTCTCTAGTGGTATTTCTCTATCTGAATGTAGTGCATTCGGGAGTAGATTGAAAAATCACTGATTGAATAAGGACACAAACATGAGCAAGAACCCATTTGATTTAAATGTAATGGCAAATCAGACCAAGGGGGTCGAGGCAGCTAAGGCAGTCGGGCAAGTGGCCTTGACAAGTGCTCAGGCGATTGCGCAGTTGAATCAACGGGCTGCACAAGAGCTTACTGCCCGCCTGCAATCTAAAGTTGCAGAGCTGATGAAGACTCAAGATCCAAAGACGGCCTTTGATCATGTCCATGCCGAGGTTTTGCAAGAGGCCGCTAAAGAAGTGGCGGAGTATCAGTCCGAACTCTTTCAGGCCTTAGCTAGCGGAAATAAAGAGTTAGCAAAAATTGCTGAGTCAATGATTAAAGAGTCGCAGCATGACTTAATTCATTTTGTGAATGAGGCCACTCAAAATGCACCTGCTGGAACTGAGCCCTACACCTCAGTTTTCAAAACTTCTTGTAGTAATGCGCTCCAGAATTTTGAATTGATTCGTGCAGCAATGTCGGATTCATTTGTAAATTTTGAGAAAAGTGTCGAGAGCATGAATCAGTTTTCCGGCGTACAGAAGGCTGATGGAGTGAAGGCGAA
>Ga0114975_10002139_pt1 | contig 13630 bp, 9 predicted proteins | sample S_130626_EF_Meta_FD_87031 | JGI IMG/M metagenome (GOLD analysis project Ga0114975, IMG submission 87031) | Freshwater microbial communities from Lake Simoncouche, Canada to study carbon cycling - S_130626_EF_MetaG | ecosystem: Environmental > Aquatic > Freshwater > Lake | place: Lake...
AAAGCGGGTAGCCCATTTCTAAACGAAGTGAATCGCGAGCACCAAGGCCGATTGGTTTTACTTCTTGCATAGCAGACATGTCGGTCCAAAATTTTGCAGCAGCAGAATTTTTGATACTAACTTCAAAACCATCTTCACCAGTGTAACCAGTGCGACCGATGAAAACTTCTTCACCATTTTTAAATTGGTAAGTTCCAACATTCATGTAAGGCAAATCAGCTAAATTTCCCGAAGCTAAAAAGCTATTTAAAACTTCTTCAGCTTTACCACCTTGAACCGCAATTAGAGAGCGATCAGCAAGTTCAGTAAAAGAAACACCAGCTGGTAAATTTTTGCGAATCCAAGCTGCATCTTTTTCTTTGCAGCCAGCGTTTAACACGATGAAAAATTTAGTATCGGTAATTTTAGTGATGATCAAATCATCAATAATTCCGCCTTGCTCGTTTGTTAAAACTGTATATTTTGCAAGAGCTGGAGTGCTTAAAGAAAAGTCAGTTGGTGTGATGTAAGATAAGAATTTTACAACTTCTGCGCCTTCAGCGATGAATTGTCCCATGTGAGAAACATCAAAAATTCCAACATTGCCAGAGCGAGTCCATTCATGCTCTTTCAACATTCCTTCTGTATATTGTACTGGCATGTCATATCCAGCAAATTCAACCATTTTAGCACCTTGGTCGCGGTGAGTTTGATTTAAAGCTGTAGATTTCATTTTATACCTATTGGTTTATTATTAACTTTTTTCGAAATTATTTAACCTCTGGAGCTGCTGGAGTGGAAGGTTTAACAATAATTCCTTCTTTTTCTTGCTGTTCGATAATTTTATTTAAATCATTTTGAATGGCTTTTTTAGAGCTGTTAGAAAGGCCAGCTAAAACTAAACAATTGATCATAAAAATTCCGACCAAAATCATGGTGATTTTTGTCAAAAGATTAGCTGAAGCTTTGCTAGACATGATGGCATTTGCGCCGCCATTGCCACCGCCAATTCCACCAAGAGAATCGCCGTCAGATTTTTGTAACAACACCAAAATAATCATAACAACGGCAATAATAACCTGAAAAATGAGCAAGAATAACTGAAGTTTTTCCATTTTGTTTATTTAGAAAATTTATTAGGAGAAAAGCCCGAGGCAGTAAGCTAAAATGAAGTAGGTAGCACCAAGACGCTCAAATGAGGGCCGAACCATAAAAATAAATTTTTATCTGACAAGATTTTTTTCGGCTAAGAGTGATTAAATATCTATAAAACTAATTTGAGCTTCTCTAACTTTGATTTACTTAATCATTTCACCTCTCAAAACTTATTAAAAATGTCCAAAATCTTAGTTTCCGACAATCTTGCTGCTAATATCGAAAAGCTAATTGCTGATCTAGGTTTTAAGGGTAAGAAAATTTTATTGGTGAGTGATGAAAGAATTTTTGCAAATTCGGCGAGATTTTTTAAGGGAAATTTAGATAAAGTTGTCGCCAAAAAATTAATTTTAAAAGAGCCAAAAGCTGACGAAAAAAATCTCAAAAAAATTGCAGCAGCGGCCAAAAACTGCGATTTAATTCTGGCCTTGGGAAGCGGCACAATTAACGATTTATGCAAATATACTTCTGCACAAAGCCAAATTCCTTACGCGGTTTTCGCTTCTGCCGCCTCTATGAACGGCTATCTCTCAAAAAATGCTTCAATCACAATTTCTGGCCACAAAAAAACTTTAGCTGCAACTTTGCCTTTGGCAGTTTTTTGTGATTTAAAAATTTTAAAAGCCGCACCTCTAGAACTTACAAAAGCCGGAATTGGTGATAGTCTGTGTTTCTATTCTTGTTGGTTTGATTGGTATTTATCGCACAAAATTCTGGGCACAAAATTCGACAAAAAACCTTTTGAAATGCTGAAGCAAAAAATGGATTTTTTTGTGAATAATTTTGAAAAATTTTCGGCTCAAAACGAAGAATTTTTAAAATTATTAATCGAGATTTTGTTAATTTCAGGGCAGGGAATGACCATATCTGGAGGCTCTTACCCAGCAAGCCAATCAGAGCATTTAATTGCTCATACAATTGAAATGAAATATCCAGAATTGGAAAATTTGCACGGGCAAGTAATTGCGGTGACTACTTTGACGGCGACGAAATTGCAGAAAAAAGTACTAGAATCCACAGAATCATATACAGGCTCATCAGACTCACACACAAACTCGTCATCCTTGGGCGCTTCAGCGCCCGAGGATCTCATTGGCTTTAACTCGCTGCCAAAACTCACGAGGTCCTCGGCTCTGCGAGTCAAGGATGATGGACTGTTCAAAGATAACGAAGTGTCTGAATTCTTCGGCAAAAAAATCGCCCTAGAATGTGCAAAAGAATATGAACAAAAATTACTGGCAATTCAGCAAATTAAAAATCTCAATGGCAAAAACCCCGATGGCAAAAACCCTGATTGCAAAAACCCTAATTGGTCAAAAATCAAAACCGAATTACAAAAAATTCACCTCGACGAATCACGCCTAAAAGAAATTTTCTCTCACTTCAAAATAAAAACTTCTGCAAAATCTTTGGGGCTTTCAAGCCAGCAATATCAAGAGTGTGTGACAAATGCGAAGTTCATCCGCAATCGGTTTACTTGTTTGGATTTGTAAGAAGAAAATTTTGAAGGTCTGGCTAATCCAAAGCCTTTGAAATTTGATTTATCTGGGAAATGGTCTCGAAGAATCACCAGAGAGCATCGAATAGTTTACGAAGTTAGAAAAGCTGAGGTGGTGTTTAGTTATCTCTATCATTATTAGAATAGAAATTAATCTTCGAAGAAGCTGACGGATTCATCAATGTAGCCTTGTTCAATCATTGCCATCATGAGAGGTTGCATGCCTTGAGAGTGGTCTTCAATATAAGCTTCGCTACATATTTCTTTGCCTTTTGTAAGTGCTTGATAGTGATCAAGGTGGCCCTGTAGTTTTTCTTTTAAAGACTGATCATCGGTTAACTCAATTGCATCTTCAGTAATTTTTTTCAGTTGTTCTGGGGCAAAAATTTCAAACTCTTTGCTAGTACTCACTAGGTTATCATCAAATCTCTCAATAGTAATTTTCCAATGATAATCTACTGCTTGCGGATACTTTTCTATGCCACGCGCAGCAGCTTTTCTAATTGCATCAATATTCTCTGTAGCATCTTTTTTACCTCTCCAAGATTGGAATAAAACATGAGCAAAATTTTCCTCATTTTCGTAAATAGATTTATTCCCTGAGAAATAACGCCTATTTGCATCTTCAAAAACTATTTCAATCAATTTTCTTCTTTCAGAGACTCCATTATTTATAGTTTCCACAATATCTTTAAATAATCCTGTAAGTCTTTTTCCAGTTGATGAAGTGGCTCTGCTGTTATTAGTAAAACCGCTAAGAAAAATATATTTATCATCGATTGTAATTTTATCTGATTCTAAAAACTTTCTGATACATTCCCATATTTCTGTACTAGCTTTTTTACTCATCTCTTTTTCCGCATAATTAAGGCCTTTTTCTATTGCGTAAGAAATAGCAAAAAGAAAGCGATAAGATGCTGTGTTGTTATCACTATTGCTTGATAAGATGGAAGGTATGAGGATGAACTTTTTATTTTTTGTCGTTCCTATTTCTAAGCGTTCAAATAATTCTTTAGCTACATCAAGATGCTTATCCCAGGAAGATCCTGCAGTTTTTGCTAAATCATAAGAATATTTCAGAAGATTTGGATTGGAGGTTTTTCTAAGTGCCTCTCGATGATTATCTGATTCATAAATTTCTTGAGAAGCATCTTCATAAATTTCTTGAGAAGCATCTGAACTTTTGGATAAATGAAGATTTAAAACATCAATCATTGTCGAAGAGTTTGAAGTTCTGCGACTATAATAAATTCCTTCTAGTGGGTTTTTGTCATTTAATTTTTTACAAATTCTGTAAGAAGAAATACCTACTAAATTTATGAATTTATCAATTTGATCAATTGCGATTCTTGCTGACACACTATCTTCAAAAGTGTCATTTATAATTATCTCCAATCGCTTTTTTGGAGTATCTTTTTCTTCCAATAAAAGATAACTTTCATGTGATTCGTTATACTTAAAAACCTCAATCAAAAATGGATATTTCATTTTTATTAAGGAAAGACAAATTGCGTCACAAATGGCTAATTGATTGGCTGCATATTTCCCTTCTAAATCTCTAAAGCTGTAATAAAAAAATTCTAGCTCTTGGCAAACTTTAACTATCATGCGAGGTGATTCGGAGGATAGGTTGTTTATAATCCAAGATAGAGCATTTGTTTCATCACGAAAATGACTAATATAGTTATCAGAGTCTATAATTTCACTCAATGATGTTTCTTCATTATAATAATCTGGTTCTGCAACTTCTTTTAAATCAAATCTTGCCAAGATTTTATTTAGAGATTCTTGTACAAATCTCTTTTTAATTTTTGTAGGAATCAAAGGTAAAAATAGATTGCAATCTCGGCTCTTTGGATTGTTAAAAAAGAAATCAGCAATCAATTGAGATTTTTCATTAGATTTGAGAGACTCTAATCTCTTTTGTAAGTCAGAGCCTGAAACACAAAGTAGAAAAACAATCTTTACTGGTAAGCCAAATCGGCCTTCGTGTTTGAAGCGTTCGATCACTTCGATGACGCGGTAAATTTCGTCAAGTTGGGCGCGTTCGATTTCGTCGATGTTAATTATCCAAACATCTTCTTTGATTTCTGGAATGTGGTTGAACATTGCGGCGGTTGAGCTGGGAACAAAAATTTTCTTTCCTTCTTCTTTTTTTAATGCGTTTAAATCCCAGCATTTGGCAACTGTTTTGCTTAAGCCAAAATTTAGTTTTACCAAAATTTGAGATATTGCTGAAACCAGCGCTGAGTGATTTGTTGATTCGCGCAGAATAGACTCTAAAGACGCAACATGAGGCGCGATGTTGATGGTTGGGTATCTTTCGTTTAAAGTTTCAAACCAGCGCTCGGCGAACAGTTTGGAGAAGTCATTGGTGGCGTTGGTTTCGGTGAGTGAGATGTAGCTGTAGAGTGATTTTTCTGCGCCAACTGCTTCAATAATCATGCGAGCGTAAGAAGATTTTCCTTCGCCATAGCCGCCATTTAAGGTGACAACGGTGACATATTTTTCTGGGTTTCTAATTGTTTCTGCGGCTTTTTTTGCAGAATCCCTTAAATCCTAAATCATCTCTATTTGAAGCCTCGGGTGCGAATTTTCTTTTTAGGTTTTTGGTATTGAGTGGCTTGGCAAAAAGATGTGTTCCAATAATTGTTAAAATTATCAAAGCAGAAATTATTGAGGATGGCTGAGAGAATATTGTTACCGTTGATAAGGTGCTAAAGATTAAAATTGAGAGAGCTGATAAAAGAACCAGCGCCTTTATATAAGAGCATTGGTCAGTGTAGAGTTTTGATTTAGAGATTTCTTTTTGAAGTGGCTGAAGAAAAAGTTTCAGCGTAAGAAATATTAGAATTATTGCTGAAGTTGTGACTAATAAAAATAGTGGAGAAGTAATCTGTTCCAATAAGATTGGGAGAGGGTTTTCTAATATTGTGGATAATTGTTTTTCAAGAAATACACAGATTAAGATTAAGAAGATCGCTAACTTAAGAATGAATGTGCAGAAATTAAAATTTTCTACTTCCGTGTCTGTTGTTTGTTTTTCTAAAGATTTTGGAGTTTCCAATCCTCTACCCATAAATCACATACCCATGATTCCTTACAGTTTGTAAGTAATGTGGTTGTTTTGGATTTTGTTCGATTTTTTTGCGAAGGCGGGTGATTTGAACATCAATGCTGCGTTCGTCTATGTCGCCGCATAGGGAAGAAAGTTTTTCGCGAGACACTGGCGTGCCTTTTTCTTTGCAGAGAATGTTGAGAATTTTGGCTTCAGAATCGGTGATATGGATAAATTCTTCGCCTTTTTTCAAGCGAGAATCAGATAAGTTAAAAGAGAAATCTCCGAAGCGGCAGATGATTTGTGTTTCTAGTGATTCAGCGCTTGGGTTGCTTACTCTTTTTAAAATATTATGGATGCGAAGTAGCAGTTCTTTTGGCTCAAATGGTTTTTGTAAATAGTCGTCGGCGCCAGATTCTAGGCCTTTGATGCGATCTTCAAATTCGCCGCGTGCGGTTAGCATGATAATTGGAACGGCGGATGATTGGCGTAGAGAGCTTGTGAATTCAATGCCATTTTCGTTTGGCAGCATTACATCAACAATTAATAGATCGAAATTTGATTCTTTGATAAGTTCTTTGGCTTCAGATGTGTCTTTGGCTAGAGAGGTTTTGAAACCTTTTTCGTCAAGGAAGCGGCCTAAAAGAGTGCGAAGGCGAGTGTCGTCATCGATGACTAATATGTGGTAAAGTTTTTTGGTCATAAGTTTTTTAAATAGAAAACTAATTTTACATTTTTAAATCACCAGTCGCCTTTGATAACAATGGGCCTGAGGAAGTTAACTAAAGGAAGATCATCCCTTCTAATGAGATTCTGAAACAAGTTCAGGATTACGACTAAAAGAGGATGAAGACATAAAAGAAAGATCATCCTTCCTTTGTCATCCTGAACTTGTTTCAAGATCTTAAATACGCGGCAGAAACATTCCGTTGGTTTCGACTACGCTCGACCGACGGTATCGGTCAGGCGTTATTAACTTTCTTTTACAACTTCATCTAATCTTTTTAATCTAGTTAAAAGCTTTTCCAAATTATCTAAACGAACCATACAAGGGCCATCTGATGGCGCGTTGTCTGGGTCTTGGTGAACTTCCATGAATAAAGCGGCGACACCAACGGCCACAGCAGCTGAAGCTAAAGTTTCTACAAATTCTCTTTGGCCACCACTGGTAGAGCCTTGGCCACCAGGTTGTTGAACTGAGTGAGTTGCATCAAATACAACTGGGCAACCAGTTTTAGCCATAATTGGCAAACTGCGCATATCAGAAACTAGAGTATTGTAACCAAAGCTTGCTCCGCGTTCAGTCAACATCACATTTTGATTTCCAAAATGATCCATTTTTTTAACGATATTTGCAGCGTCCCAAGGTGCTAAAAATTGACCTTTTTTGATATTGATTACTTTGCCAGTTTTGGCTGCAGCTTCAAGTAAATCGGTTTGACGGCACAAGAAAGCTGGAATTTGTAGAATATCAACTTCAGGGCAATTGGCCAAAATTCGGCAATGTTCTTCATTGTGAATGTCGGTGATAATTGGACAGCCAAATTGTTTTTTTACTTCGGCAAAAATTGGTAAAGTTTTTTCTAAACCAGCGCCGCGCTGACCGCCAACACTTGATCTGTTAGCTTTGTCGAAAGATGATTTATAGATGAAATTGATGCCTAGCTTATCGCAAATTCTTTTGATGTTGCTTGCCATCATCAAACTATGATCGAGAGATTCAGTTTGGCATGGACCTGCAAGCAAAGTGAAAGGAAGATTATTGGAAATTTTTATATCTTGGATTTGAATAGTTCTCATTGCGTTTGCTTGAAAGGATATTAATAAAATGAAAATATGTTATTGTAAGTAATCGTTGATTTGTAAAAATTCAATCAATCTTCTCAAATTAATTTAATCTACTGCTAAATCTCTCACATGTTTTCAAAGCCATTTAATCTGATTTTAGTTTATGTCGTCACGGTCTTTAATATGATCGTTTTGGTGTCACCAATTATGGCAGGTCTTTTGCCTTTCGTAGATTTTAAACGCCATGTTATTTCTATCGATTACGACATTTATCAGAAGATTGAAATCATGGTTTTTATCTTACTTTTTTTAGTAAGTTTTTTCATGTTATTTTACATGTTCTTAGATTTTCTATTCGGCTTTTCGGTGCGTTCTTCTTTGAAAAATTGTGTGCGCCATGAAAAAGTAAAAGATTATGATTTTTTAAGCGGCATTTTTGAACAAAATAAAAAGAAATTTGGTGAAAAAAATGTTCGTTTATATGTTAAAAATTCCGATGAAATTAACGCTTACGCCGTTAGTAGTTTTAGTAGAAGAGCGGTGGTTTTGACTCGCGGAATTATCAATCATTATCTAGTTGAATGCCCAGATTCAAAACAATTTTTAAATGCGCTGCGCAGCATTATGGGCCATGAAATGTCGCATTTGATTAATAAGGATTTTTTACCAACTTTTTTGATCATGGTTAATCAAAAAGTTACTAATTTTGTCTCTAGAATTTTGGCAATAATTTTTACCATCTCGGCCCGAATTTTTAGTTTTACGCCTTATGGGGGAAGAATAATTTCTGGAATTATCACCGATATTTATTCATTTATAGATTTTTTAATCACATCTTTTAATCGCTATGTGGTTTATAATTTATATCAATTTTTGCGCAAATTTGTTAGTCGAAATATTGAATATCGCTGCGATATGCAATCTGCTCAAGCCTTCGGTGGACAAAACATGGCACTGGCTTTATCAATGCTTGGGGAAGGTGGATATTTCACAATTTTTTCAACTCATCCTTCAACTGCGAGAAGAATAAAAAAAGTTCAAGAAATCAAAATTAAAGAGCGCACAATTAGTCCGCGTTTTGTTGATTCTTTAGCAAATTATTTTTCTTTGATTTTCTTAGTTTTTACCTGTCTTTATTTTGCCAAAAAAGCCAAAGTAGATTTAATGTTGCGTGAATATTTACGAGATCATTCGGTTCTAAATGCAAAGATATCAATGCTGTGGCAGTTATTTATTAAATTTTATCATAGCTTCTTTTAATGAAAAAATTTCAGACACTTTCGCAATTACTTTTTTTCCAAAGCCAAAATTTCAAAAATGAAAAAGCTTTGAACTTCAAAGAAAATGGCGAGTGGAGAAGTTTTTCTAATGAAGAATTTTTTACTCAAGCCTTTCATTTTGCTTGTGGTTTGAAAGAAATTGGTTTGCAAAAAAATCAAACTTTAGCAATTCTTTCTTATCAAAATCCTATTTGGTTGATTGCTGATTTAGGCTCTATTTTAGCGGGCGCTGTCACTGTTCCTATTTTTCATAATATCTCAAAAGAAAACCTGCTTTATGAAATTGCAGATGCGAAAGTAGAATATGTTTTTGCTGATAATTCTGAAAATCATGAAGAGTTGTTGAATGAAAATTCTGCCTTAAAAATAATTGCTTATGGCAAAAAAAGTGATGTGAAAAAAGAAAATTATTTCAGCTTTGAAGAATTGATTTTGCTTGGTGAGAAAGCTGCACAAGAAAAAAAATATAATGCACAAGATTTGATAAATTTAAATCAGCCCCAAGATTTGGCGACAATAATTTACACTTCAGGAAGCACTGGAAGACCAAAAGGAGTTGAGCTTACCCACAATAATTTAGTTTCACAAATTTTAGATACAGAAGAATTTTTTCCTCTAAGCAGCCAAGATGTTGCTTTGTCATATTTGCCATTAGCCCATATTTTTGAACGCATGGTGATGATGTTTTACATTTCACAAGGCATCTCAATTTATTTTGCTGATGATGTAAAAAATGTTGGAAATTTACTTAAAGAAGTGAAGCCGAATTTGATGACAAGTGTGCCGAGAGTTTTGGAAAAAGTTTTTTCTCGCATCAAAGACAAGGTTGATGATTCTGCTGGATTCAAAAAAATTATCGCGAAAGCGGCAATAAAACGCGCTTTAAATAAACATCCAGAAAGCTCGAGAAATTCTCTCGATAAGATTTTTGATCACCTAGTTTACAAAAAACTGCGTGATAATTTAGGTGGAAATTTGCGCATGATAATTTGCGGTGGCGCTGCTTTATCAAAAGATTTGGAAGGTTTTTATAGAAATATTGGCATCAATTTATTTTGTGGTTATGGCTTAACAGAGGCTTCTCCAGTATTAGCGGCTAACTGTCCGCGAAATAATAAATTTGGTACAATCGGCAAAGCTTTTCCCTCAGTTGAGCTTAAAATTGCTGATGATGGAGAATTGGTGGCCAGAGGCCCAAACATCATGCAGGGATATCACAATTGCCCAGAAAAAACTGCGGAAGTGATTTCTGAGGGCTGGCTTAAAACTGGTGATTTGGCGGCAATTGACGAAAAAGGTTTTGTAAAAATTATCGGCCGCAAAAAAGAAGTTTTTAAAAATGCTAATGGAAAATATATCTGTCCAGTTCCGATTGAACAAAAATTGGTGCAGAATTTAGGATTTTTGCTTGGCGCAGTTATAATTGCTGAAGGTCGAAGATTTACTTCCGCGTTACTTTTTCCTGATTTTGAAATTTTATCTAAAAGCAAAAGCAAATTTAAATTTTTGGGAAGTAATGACGAGTTTTTAAAATCTGAAATTTTAAATAAGTTCGTGGAAACTGAGCTTGCTAACTTGAATATGCAGCTTGATCATTGGGAGCAAATTCAAAAATTTGCTATAATTGCCGCAGAAATCTCAATTGAGACTGGCGAAATTACCCCTTCGATGAAGTTGAAAAGAAATGTTTTGGAAAAGAAATTTGGCGATGTGATTGATGGATTTTATGCTGAAAAATCTGATTAGTTTTTAATATTACAAGATTGGTTTTTATTGAAGAACAAAGCAAATATAGGTTTGGCTGCATATTATTAAAGATATGTTGAAATTTTGCTATTCGCGATTAACCTGCGCGGCCCATCCTTTTAAAATTTTATCCTATAAATAATTTTACTTAAATTATGAAAAATTTTGCAGTTATTGCAGTTGCCACTTCTATGATAGTTGCGCAATGTGGTGAAGCTTTGGCTAAAGCACCTAGATCTCATAAAATCTCTTCTAACATTATACAGGCTCCAACAGAAGTTAAGGCTTCAGAAATATTAGTAGTTGAGACTCCAAAAACTCACCCTAAAAAGATGCCTGAGCAAAATTTGCTTGTTAAAGATGTGGCGAAAGAATCTGCAAAATTTGGCAGAACAAAGGGTAATTATGTGGGATTAGATATTATTCAGACTAGACTTAGCTTTACTGATTTTGCGATCTATAATGATAGAATCACTTCTGGATATCAAGATTACATCATGCATTACGACAATACACTCATCAATTATGGCGTGGGTTTAAACTATAAATATGCCATTAATTTCGATAAAGCATTCATTGCTCCGGGTATATTTTTCGAGCAAAATTCGGCATCAAAATCTCAGCGCGTAAATCCCTATGTTGATAGTGCCTCAAATAATAGGTTGAGAATTAGTAATCGTTTTGGTGTGAAAGTTGATTTTGGTTATGATGTGACTGAAAGATTAGCTCCATATCTTACTATTGGATATGCTGGAGTTTCGTATAATGCGAAATATGCGGTTGTAAATATTGACAATAAAAATAGATTTTTGAGTAACAGAGGAGTTGCTTTTTCTCCTATTTTTGGTGGTGGTTTGAAAATTAATGTTAGCAAAAATTTCTCTGTTGTGGCGGAATATAACATACAGCATTTCATAGCAAAAACTAAGATTAACATGGAAGGATATACTGATTCTGGAGAGAGCTATGTTGATAGAGCTACTTTAAGAGCTAAGATGGAAATATATAAAGTTGGTGCTGTTTATAATTTCTAGTTTGTTGAATTCTTGTGAAGTAGTTGCAGAGTTTAGATAGAAATTCGCGTTTTATTTACACATTTTCAGATCTATTTTAATAAAAAATCTATTGCTCAGATAAGTTAATTATGAGAACTAATAATAAGAAGAACAAAAATGGAAGTAGAAATCTAAGAGGACCTGATGACGCTATAATGCGTGAATGGGAAGCCGCTAAAAAAGCCCAAGCAGAAGCTGATCAGAAAGAACTAAAACAAGCAGAAGTTGAAGAAAAAATAGTTCAAGAAGAAACAGGGGAAGTGAAGAAAGGTGAGGTGGAATCAGAATATGATGATATGCCTGAATTGGTAGATATTATAGAAGATCCAGAACAAGAAAGAATTAGATTAGAGAAAGAAGCAAAACAGGCCAGAAGATTAGCCAGAGCACAAAGAACTTATGAAATGTCACAAAGAATTGGTGGCAGCAATGGTGTGCAGAATTATGCAGATGATGAAATAAATTTAATTCTTAGAAGAGAAATTCCCGCCGATACTTTCTTTGTTGATACCGTAGTTTCAGCTGATCCAGAAAGATTAACCGAGGCTTTGTTAAATTTTGTAGCTGCGCCAGAATATTCGCAAGCTGTAGTTCCTCTAATTATAAATCGTGGCCATTTCACTGGGTTACATGTTACAAGAAATGTAGATGCTACACTTTCAGTTTCTTACATAGATCCAATGGGAGATTTAAATCCCAATGAAAATGAAGCTGGTGTGGAAGTGTTTTTGAATAAATTACCTGGAGCCATTGGTAATCTTGTTGAAAATTTAAGTGGATGGTGGTCTGGTGGTAAAAAAGAAGCGGCAATTATTCAAGATATTTATATTGATGAAGATAGCAAATATCTAGCTGATTCTGAAGAACATCTGGGAGGCAAAAAAGAAGTTGTTGCAGAAGGAGGTCGTCCTGCAAGATTAAAATATTCAAGCATTTCTGATGGCATATTAAGATCTGTCAATTCTGCCCTTGGAGTCAGTCCAGAAAATATTAGAATTACAACGAATAGAATTCAGAGTTCTATTAAAGAGCAAAATCGCTTTACTCAGGAATATGAAAGAAGAGTTGCCACCAATAATCATTGTGGAGCTTTCACAATTGATCTTTTGGCTAGATTGGCCAATGGAGAAATTACTGTTGCAGAAAATAACAGATTAAGAACGGCTGATGGTAAGGATTTAAGAGACTTAGATAAAGAAAGATCTGGTATATTGGGTTCTAATATCAGAAGGTCTCATTTACAGCAATTAAGAGAGATATATCCAAATCGTCCTATGGTGATTGATGCTGCTGATCGTCCTCAGAAAAATCAGGTTAGCGGATTGGTGATGGCTGGTTTGGCAGCTCAGGCTTTGGCTGGAAAATATGCGCCTGGTGCTGGTGAATATTTTTTAAGAGGTAGTGCTCCTAATTTTGATTTGGGTGAAGAAGGGCAATTTAATTTTGCTGGTCAGCTACAAAATACTAGTTCTTATCTTTCTAGTACCACCAGCTTATCTTCTTGGCATGATCATTCTTCGCGTGCTGCTTTATGGAGTAATCTTACCTCATCTTTGGGTGACGAATCCCAACTACCTCCTCCTGTGGTTAGAGATTCTTGGAATTCAATTTCTAGTTCTAGCGATATTAATAATCCAGTAGGATTTAGCTTTAGTGATTTCCCTCCTCCATTAGGAAGAGAGAATTTGAAAAAATCTAATTTACTTACTAAAGGTGATGAATTAGAGCAAGTTTCAGAAGAAAAGATACCTCCTTTGTCAAGTTTGACTGAGGTGTTTGATGCTAAAGAAGATATTAATACTGTATCATCAAAACCTAATGAAAATAATGGGTTATCATTGAATAACAATGTTAACAGAAATGTACCTACACCAGTCGATTTAAAGGGTGTTCCACTTCCTCCAACTCTAACTAAATCTTCAACTAGTCCAACAAATAAACCATTAGCAGATCCAAGTTCTCAACCAACTTCTGAGCCTACTTTACAAGCATTAGGAGATCCAAGTTCTCAACCAACTTCTGAGCCTACTTTACAAGCATTAGGAGATCCAAGTTCTCAACCAACTTCTGA
>Ga0114975_10002141_pt1 | contig 13606 bp, 13 predicted proteins | sample S_130626_EF_Meta_FD_87031 | JGI IMG/M metagenome (GOLD analysis project Ga0114975, IMG submission 87031) | Freshwater microbial communities from Lake Simoncouche, Canada to study carbon cycling - S_130626_EF_MetaG | ecosystem: Environmental > Aquatic > Freshwater > Lake | place: Lake...
CAAAATTTGTTTTATTAATAGCAAAATATCAATTAAAAAAATATTCAGATGCCAAATGTAAAGTAATTGTACATTCTGATGCATTGCCTTTTGCAAGGACATACGTTATTGCTGCTAATGAGCTTGGGCTTAGCACTGTCTGTATTCAGCATGGAACATTTTACAAGTCTCATCAGCTAGCGGAACGTGATGGGTTTTTGTGTAAGGTTAATATTGTCAGAAGTATTGTTGATGGGGAAATTATTAAGAATGCAAATAAACTTACAAACATATATGTGGCCGATGAATTTTTTAGGATAAATATCTCAGTATTAAAAAAATCAATTCATGATAAAGTGACAATAATGCTATTAGGTGAGGGATTCCATGTAATGGATAAAAAATTTGCAAGCAGTTATATGTCGGCATTAAAAAAATTAAATATGTACTATGTCAGCCTGAATATTGATGTAGTTTTTCGCCCTCACCCATCTGAATTTTGGTTTAATTATCGGAGTGACTTTCAACGCATTGATAGATTGCAATTAAATAAATCTTTGGCAATGGTTGATGCTATTGTAGGATTTTCTTCAAGCCTGCTTCTTGAGGCAGCTCAAATTGGTATTCCATGTTTCCATCTTTCAGTTGATGGTTTGCTTCGTGATGATTTAAATCGTGATGGATTGATTATTAAATATATGAAATCACCAGATGATGTAATACTGGAAGCACAAAACTATAATAAAAGAAAAATAGTAAATGTATGTAAAAAAAGCAACGCTGATCAAGCTAAAGATTTAGCTCGTTTTATTTTATCATTTTAATGGGTTATAAAATCGTCAATTTATTTATGAGGTTTACATGAAAGTTGTAATTATGGCGGGTGGCTTGGGTACGCGATTAAGTGAGGAAACTTCCTCTCGCCCTAAGCCTATGGTGGAAATTGGCGGTAAACCTATTCTATGGCACATCATGAAAATGTATTCTTTTTATGGGATAAATGATTTTATTGTTTGTTGTGGTTATAAGGGTTATGTAATTAAAGAATATTTTTCAAATTACTTTATGCATATGTCTGATGTTACTTTCGATATGCAAACAAATAGTATGCATGTACATGAAAAACGTGCAGAGCCCTGGACAGTTACTCTGGTTGATACAGGTGATGAAACCATGACGGGCGGTCGACTAGCTCGAGTTGCCAAGTTTATTGAAAATGATGATGCATTTTGTTTTACGTATGGTGACGGTGTCAGTGATGTTGATATTCGCGCTTTAATAAACTTCCATCGTAATCACGGAAAACTTGCTACTGTTACTGCAACTTACCCTCTAGGGCGTTTCGGTTCTCTTGAGATCAATAGTGGTCAAGTTAAGAGCTTTACCGAAAAGCCAAGGGGGGATGGATCGATGATTAATGGTGGTTTTTTTGTGTTATCTCCAAAAGTGCTTGGAATTATTAAGGATGACAGCACTGTATGGGAGCAGGAGCCATTGAAAAATTTAGCTAGCAATGCAGACTTAATGGCATATGAGCATCATGGATTTTGGCAGCCAATGGATACGCTGCGCGATAAAAATTATCTTGAAGAGCTTTGGGCGAGTGGCAGAGCGCCATGGAAAAAATGGGATTAGACATGACGAAGGTTGACCCATTATTTTGGCGTAACAAGAGAGTTTTTCTAACTGGCCATACGGGATTTAAAGGTAGTTGGTTGTCTTTGTGGCTTCAGTCAATGGGTGCTAACTTGTGTGGTTTTGCTTTAAAGCCATCAACAAATCCCGCGCTATTTGCACTGGCAAACGTTGGTGATGAAATGCGGAGTATTATTGGTGACGTTCGTGATTACCCTTCAGTATTGCAAGCGATAATAAGCCACAAGCCTGAAATAATATTGCACATGGCGGCTCAACCATTAGTGCGCCAATCCTATATTGATCCCATAGAAACATACTCAACAAATGTTATGGGTACAGTGCACTTATTTGAGGCAATTCGAAATATTGTTGGAGTACGTGCGGTTGTGAATGTAACAAGTGATAAATGCTACGAGAATAAAGAGCGGATATTGGGTTATCGAGAGAATGAGCCCATGGGAGGACATGATCCTTATAGTAACAGCAAGGGCTGTTCTGAATTGGTTACGAGTGGATATCGACAGTCTTTTTTTGCTAACGGGGAGATTGCTCTTGCATCTGCGCGGGCTGGGAATGTAATAGGTGGAGGTGACTGGGCTTCTGATAGATTGGTGCCCGATATATTGCGCTCATTTAGGGCGGGTGAAGTGGCGTGTATTCGCAACCCTGACTCTACACGCCCATGGCAGCATGTGTTGGAGCCGTTATCTGGATACCTTATTCTTGCTGAAAGACTTTATTTGCATGGCCAGGAGTTTGCTCAAGGATGGAATTTTGGCCCCCGTGATGAGGATGTTATGCCTGTAAGTTGGGTAGTAAAAAAAATAGCGGAAGAGTGGGGCCATGAGGCAGATTGGAAGATCGATGGAAATCCCCAGCCTCATGAGGCTAAATACCTGAGTTTGGATATATCCAAAGCCAAAGCTCACTTGGGGTGGAGTCCGAAGTGGAATCTTTCACAGGCTTTGAGTAAAATTATCTACTGGCAACAAGAGTGGATAAGAGGGGAAGATATGCAAAAGGTTATATTACAACAGATCTCCGAATACCAACTTTAGAAAGCAAAAAATGAATTGTCGCCATTGCCAAACACCTTTGGAGAGTGTATTCCTTGATTTGGGCTTTGCGCCCCCTTCAAATGCTTACTTGGCCCCTGAAAATTTAGTTAAGCCCGAGATCTACTACCCACTCAAACTTTTTGTTTGTCAAAATTGCTGGCTTGTTCAAACTGAAGACTATGCTGAGGCCGAGGAATTATTTAGCCCAGATTATGCTTACTTTTCCTCAGCCTCAAAAAGCTGGTTAGCCCATGCGAAGCAATATAGCCAGATGATTGAAAATCGACTGTACCTTAATAAAGAGAGCTTTGTTATTGAGGTTGCCTCAAACGATGGATATTTGCTCAAAAATTTTGTAAGTGCCGGTATTCCTTGTCTAGGTATAGAACCAACAGAAAGTACTGCTAAAGCCGCTGAAAAAATTGGTGTGCCAGTACTTCAGGAATTTTTTGGGGAGGATCTGGCTAAAAAACTTGCCAAGACAGGGAAGGTCGCCGATCTAATTATAGGGAACAATGTTTATGCTCATGTGCCCGACATAAATGACTTTACACTAGGTCTTAAAACTGTCTTAAAAGCCAATGGAACGATTACATTAGAATTTCCTCATTTAATGCGTTTGATAGAATTTTCTCAATTTGATACGGTTTATCACGAGCATTATTCTTATCTGTCTCTTGGCACCGTTTCGAGAATATTTAAAAGTGCAGGTTTAAAAATTTTTGATGTTGAGCAGTTATGCACTCATGGTGGCAGCTTGCGAATCTATGGATGTCATGAAGAAGATAAAAGGTTGGTTAAAGATATAGTCATTGAAATTATGGGTGAGGAAGTTGGAAGAGGAATGTCGAGCCTTTCTGGATATAAAGCCCTCCAGGAGCAGGCAGATACAATTAAAAACAATCTTTTAATATTTTTAATTGACCAAGCAAAGGCAGGTAAATCAGTGGCCGCATATGGTGCCGCCGCAAAAGGCTGCACCATATTGAATTACGCTGGAATAAAGCCTGATCTTCTATCCTATGTATGTGATGCAGCGTCATCAAAACAGCGAAAGTATTTGCCTGGTTCACATATACCGATCTTGAGTCCTGAGGAATTAGAGCTTAGAAAGCCCGATTTTGTATTAATACTGCCATGGAACATTCGGGATGAAATAGTAAATCAACTCAGTCATATCAGAAATTGGGGTGGAAAATTTGTAACGGCCGTTCCTGAGATGCAGATCTTTTAATGAATTTTATAAAAACTACTCTTGCAGGTGCATATGTAATTGAGCCAGAGCTTTTATGTGATGAGCGCGGTTTTTTCTCTCGAACCTATTGCGGTAATGAATTTGCGATTCATGGGCTTCAATTTTCTCTTGTGCAGTCAAGTGTTTCATTTAATAGGCTGCGTGGGACATTAAGAGGTATGCACTATCAAAAACAACCATATTCTGAAATAAAGGTCGTTCGCTGTACTCAAGGATCAATTTACGATGTAATTGTTGATTTGCGAAGCGAATCAAGCACATATTTAAAATGGTTTGGCATTGAATTGACCGCCACTAATCATTTAGCTGTATATGTACCTTTTGGGTTTGCTCATGGATTTATCACTTTATCTGATGATGCGGAAGTTTTGTACTTCATGTCGGAATTTCACAATCCCTCTAATGCATGTGGGGTTAGATGGGATGATCCTGCGTTTAAAATTGATTGGCCTATTTCGCCAATAATTGTTGCAAGTCGAGATCTCAAGTATCCGAATTTTTATGACTAAAAGAGTTTTGTTGACTGGCGCAACTGGTTTTATTGGAAGGCATACAATTCCAGAACTTATTGCGCGCGGTTATGAGGTTCATGCTGTCTCATCAAAGATAATCAAAAATGAGCAAGGGGTAATTTGGCATCAGGCAGATTTGATGAAGTCTAACGAAACTGAAATGCTTTTTAAGAAAATAATACCAAGTCACCTCTTGCATTTTGCTTGGTATGCAGAACCCGGTAAATTTTGGAATTCTGAAGAAAATTTTAAATGGGTTGAATCAAGTATTCGATTGTTGCGTTTTTTTAAAGCTTATGGCGGCTATCGAATGGTATATGCGGGAACATGTGCAGAGTTTAACTGGGGGCATCAGGGTGCTTATATTGAGAGCAATTCGCATGACATGCCCTCAACAATTTATGGGCTAGCAAAAAAAACGACACAACAGTTATTTGAGGTGTATAGTCAGCAATTCCAATTAAGCGCCGCTTGGGGCAGGATATTTTTTTTGTATGGGCCTAACGAACGGCCAGAGAAATTCTTATCTTCAGTAATTATTTCAATGTTGCAAAAAAAAATTATTAAATGTACCCATGGAAATCAGATGCGTGATTTTCTGCATGTTCAGGATGTTGCCTCAGCTTTTGTATCTCTTTTGGATAGCCCCGTTCAAGGGGTAGTTAATATCTCTTCTGGTGAAGCACATTCACTTAAAGAAATTGTCGCGATTGCAGGTAAATATTTAGATGCTACTGAGTATGTACATTTTGGTGAAATTGATTTGAAAAATGAGCCTCTCTTAATAAAGGGAAGCAATGAAAGGCTTTTAAATGAGGTTGGATGGGCTCCTAACTATCAAATTGAAACTGGAATTCTTCACACTGTAGATTGGTGGAAAAAATTTATTTTAGATTCAAAGATGGGTTAATTAATCAAAATGAATAACGATAGCAAGCTTCATTTATTGATGCCAACATACAATCGTGCAAAAATTCTCTCCGAGATACTTCCAATGGTTATGGAGCAAGATGTGCCACAGTCTCTATGGCACATTACTGTTGTTGACAACCATTCAACAGATGACACTGTAAATTTATTAAAAGAGTATGCTGAAAGTTACAGTAACTTTCACTACAAAGTAAATGAAAAAAACATAGGACTTTTTGGAAATATAAATAGATGCATGGATCTCGCAGAGTCTGAGAAATACATGATTATTCACTCAGATGATCAAGTTAGTAAATTCCTGGTAAGTCGTGCCCTAAAAGCAATAAAGGATTACCCAGATACAAGTATAATTTTTGGCGCAGCTAGTATCAAGTTTTTGGAAACGGGAGAGCTTTTGCAAAAGTGGCATCCCTCAAAAAGTCTTACTGACTGGGATAGAAGAATGACTGCCAGTCAGTTTATGACTGAGCTAATTGCGTCCGGATCAAATTTTATTTTTGCACCTACAGTTATTTACAATAGAAAATTATTGATGAATGGCCCTAGATTTAGCGAGCATTATAGGTATACCAGTGATTTTTTATTTTGGTTAGATATAGCAAAAATGGGGGCTGATGTGGCATATTACTCAGATTCGTTAATTACATGTATTGCGCATAAGGATCGATTATCTAATGAAAACTCTAAATTAATGAGATTGGAATATTTGGATATATGTAGAAAAAATCTGGCATTACTTAAATCTAATCCATATATGCATGAGCTAAGCCAGAAAAAATTATTTCTAATAAAAATTAAACTTATAATATATGAGGTCATTATAAGACTTAATATTAATCCTAGTTTTAAAACTAGAAGATTTATTTCCAAGTTTTTTGACGCCAATAATTCATTAAATTGAGTCTGGTAAAGTCAAAATTTAACTATATTTTATCGAAGTATTTTTTAATTCTTAAATTAAATTTGTATGAAACATAAATGTGCAGTAATTTTTGGTGGTACAGGGTTTATTGCGGGGTTTTTTTCCCGATTACTACTTCAAAAAGGATGTGTCGATCTTGTATATTTGGTTGATATTGAGCCAATCGAAATTAAGCCTAGTAAATTTCGAAGAAAATATGTACTGGAGGATATTAGAATTAAATTTGTTAAGAGTGATATTCGTCAAGAAATTGGCACGCTTGAATTGAATGATGACATTATTTTAATTGCAAATTTTGCAGCTATTCATCGTGAACCCGGACATGAAGATTATGAATATTTCAAAACAAATATTTTGGGTGCTGAAAATGTCTGTGCTTTTGCTGAAAAAGTAAAGTGTAATCAAATTCTTTTTACAAGTTCTATTTCACCTTACGGACTCAGTAAAGAAATGAGAGATGAATCATCAATTCCAAACCCTAATTCCCCTTATGGAAGCTCTAAGCTAGTCGCAGAAAAAATTCATCAAATATGGCAGGCTAAAGATCCTAAAAATCGCATTCTCCAGATTGTAAGACCAGGTGTGGTTTTTGGCCCTGGTGAGTGCGGTAATGTTTCTCGTTTAATTAAAGCTGTGCTTCATCGATACTTCTTTTATATGGGGAATAAAAATACTCGCAAAGCTGGTGTTTATGTAAAAGAATTATGTCATGCGATTTGGTGGGAACTGAATCGTCAAAAGAAAACGAAAAATCATGTGAGTTTATTTAATATGTCAATGAATCCAGGCCCTTCAATTCAAGATTACGTTCAAACCGTTTGCAATGTGGCGAAGGTTAAACGATTTATACCATCCGTTCCTTTTAAGCTTCTTTTGATTGTAGGTTATTTGATTAATTTTTTTGCAAAACCTTTAAATATCAAACATCCATTTAGCCCAGTTAGAATTAATAAATTAGTACGATCTAATAATATATTGCCAACTTATTTAGTTAATAATGGATACAAATATCAATACACACTTGAATCAGCTTTTCTTGATTGGAAAAATGAATGTCCTGAGGAGTGGCAATGAAAAGTTTAAAAAATGAACCTAAAGAAGCATTTCCTTATAAGCCACCCTCAAAAGAAATTTTAAAAAAATACAAACATATATTTTTAATTAAAAAAGCTTTGCCTTTGCGTTTTTTCAAAATTGCATTTGATAAGCTTATTGCGCTTATCCTTGTGTTAATCTCTTTGCCTATTTTATTTCTTCTCAAAATTGTATTCGTTATAGAAGGGATCTTAATTCCAGAAAACAAAGGCCCTATGTTGTTTTATTACAATGCGGTTAGTGCTGGCAAAATTGTACGTAAATATAAAATTCGTTTGATCAAAACAAAATACATTGACCCTATTGGAGCTAAGCGAGGTGATTGGATTGCTTTTTCTGCCGAATGGACGCCTGATAGCAGAACTTATGTGGGTCAATTTGTGAAGAAATTTTATTTAGATGAATTGCCACAATTTTGGAGCGTATTAAAAGGAGATATGAGCTTAGTGGGCCCTCGCTCCATCTCAGTCTTACATTATGAGAGAGATTTAAAACAAGGTAATGTGACACGTAAGTTACTTAAAGGTGGTCTTTTAGGATTGGGACATATTAATAAAGGGACATCCGAAATGGGCAATCCTATTTATGAGTATGAGTATATAGATCAGTATATTAAACGATCTTCTTTTGATTTGCTTTGTTTGGATTTATGGATTATTTGGAAGGGCATTATTGTTATTTTTAAGGGTGGTGGGCATTAAGCCTTTGAAGGCCTCAGAGCTTCATTATTGCAGTTGATATTGTGTTTAAATAAATTCCTCCTGATAACGCATCAATCTATTTTCATAATTTTAAAAAGACTTATAAAGAAACCTAACATACCCCCTAAAAAGAGACCTAAAAGAAGTACTAATTTAGGCGATGGAAGGCTTTTTCGTTCAATATTGATAGGTAAAACCTTTCCTGCACCCTTCGTTTGTTCTGAAGAAAGCTCTGTTTTAAGTTGATTGATTTGATCTAGCAGTGCTTTAATTTCAGAAGCATTATTAAGCACGATATTGGCATAAAGCACATCTGTTGCAAATCGCTGCTCAGTTGTTTTCAAATTTTTAATTTGTTTATCATTCAATAGCGTGCGAAATTTTTCCGCAAGCTTTAATTTTTCTTCAACAAGACTTAATCCAATTTTTTTGGATTCAATCAAAGGGCCTGCAATAATATTTTGGCTTGCATTAATGTTAGCCGTAATATTTTCTAAGCACTCATGGATAATGACTTTATTTGAGTGACTCATTGTGAGTTCAATTAAAATGCCGTCTTTAGTAATCGATGCTTTGACAATATCTGACATGTCATAATCTCCATCCTTATCCTTATCCTTATCCTTATAAAACGTTGGATTACAAGCTAAAAAAGTTTCTTTAGAATAATAAGAATTCATATTAAGTTTGGTTAAAGTAATTTTAGGATCGACAACCAAACTCCCCGCAACTCTAGCAGGTGATATTAAAACTGAGCCGTCATATACTGGGTCAGCCAATTTGCCGTAAAGGTAACCTAGGATGCCACCCATAACGATAAAAAAAAGCATTCTTTTGAAGTGAGCTTTAAAGAATTGGATGATATCTAAAAGTGATATTTCGTTATTCAAGGGCGTTTGATTTTTAGGTGCTACGGGAGGTGTCATTAAAGAACCTATTTATAAAAATATAAAGTAATTATAAATAGATTTGTTAAGAATAGATAACAAAACAATAATTAAGATAAGGTTTTTATCTTTTTAAAAAAATCTCAAAAATTTAACCACCGATATGATGTGTGCCGCGCTCTTTAGCTAAGATCACCTGTTTTTGACGTTCTGTTAAGCTCTTTAATTTTTCTGGGGTGTGGGTGTTATAGCAATGCGGGCATGAAATCCCTGGGGTATATTGTTCACTTTTCATATCATCTTGAGATAGCGGATAACGGCAGGCATAGCATTGATCGTAATCTCCCACTTCTAACCCATGTTTAATCGCAACTCGCTGATCAAAGACAAAGCATTCACCTTGCCATAGACTATTCTCTGGTTTGACTTCCTTCAAGTATTTTAGAATGCCACCCTCTAAGTGATACACCTCATCAAACCCCTCACTCATCATATAAGAAGATGCTTTCTCGCAACGGATACCACCCGTACAAAACATCGCGACCTTTTTATGCTTCTTAGGATCAAAATGGGTTTTCACAAACTCAGGAAACTCTCGAAATGTTTGCGTCTCTGGATTAATCGCATTTTTAAAAGAACCAATCGCATATTCGTAATCATTGCGTGTATCAATGAGTACCACTTCAGGATCTGAAATAATTTTATTCCAGTCTTGCGGTTTCACATACTGACCCACTACTTTAGTAGGCGATACACCAGGTACCCCTAAAGTCACGATTTCTTTTTTAAGTTTTACTTTCATGCGGTAAAAGGGGTGTTTATCTGACCAGGATTCTTTGTGACTTAAGTTTTTAAAGTTGCCTTCAAAAAGTGGATCATTTTTTAAGAAATCGAGAAATGCATGAATCGCTTTTTCAGAACCTGCGACGGTACCGTTGATGCCTTCATCCGCTAAAAGAAGCGTGCCTTTAATTTCACGCGATATACAAAATTCTAAAAGCGGTTCACGTAAAGTTTTAAAGTGAGGAAGACTCACAAAATGGTACATCGCAGTCGTTAAATAGATGTGTTGCATGAGCTTTGTTCTTTATTAAACCCTCTAAAAATGTTATTTTATCAGTCTTTTCAACGATCTTAAATCTTAATCAGGAGTATGAAACAATGGCAATTGAACAAACCTTATCAATTATTAAACCCGATGCAGTTAAAAAAAATGTCATCGGACAAATTTATGCACGTTTTGAACATGCAGGCTTAAAAATTATCAAAGCTAAAATGACGCACCTTTCACAACAAGAGGCAGAAGGTTTTTATGCGGTGCATAAAGATCGCCCTTTCTTTAAAGATCTTGTGAGCTTTATGATTTCAGGTCCTGTCATGATTCAAGCTTTAGAAGGGGACAATGCAGTGCTCAAACACCGTGATTTAATGGGGGCAACGAACCCTAAAGAAGCAGCGCCTGGAACGATTCGTGCAGATTTCGCGGAGAGTATTGATGCCAATGCAGTCCATGGATCCGATTCGCTTGATAACGCTAAAATCGAAATTAAATACTTCTTCGGTTAATTTTTATTCATGACTAACTTGCTCGATTTGGACTACGAGCACCTCGTTTCTTATATTGAAACGTTCGGTGAAAAGCCCTATCGAGCCAAGCAATTAATGCATTGGATTTATCAAGAAAATCTCATTAATTTCAATGAGATGACTGATATTTCTAAAGTATTTCGTGATGTATTAAAAGAGAAATCGACCATCCAATTACCAAGTGTGATGAGCGATGCAATCTCGGATGATGGCACACGTAAATGGCTATTTGACGTGGGGGGTAATAATGGGATTGAGACCGTTTTTATTCCCGAAGATGATCGAGGTACTTTATGTATTTCATCCCAAGTCGGATGCGCATTTGAATGTACATTTTGCTCCACGGGTCGACAAGGTTTTAATCGTAATTTAACCACCGCTGAAATTATTGGGCAGTTATGGCTCGCCAATTTTTACATTCGCCAACAAGAGGGCTATAACGGATTAGCGAATTCAGAACGTATCATCAGTAATGTGGTCATGATGGGGATGGGTGAACCACTAGCCAATTATGACAATGTCGTTGCTGCTATGAAATTGATGTTAGACGATAGGGCTTATGGCTTAAGCCGTCGCCGTGTCACACTCTCTACTAGTGGACTCGTCAACGCGATGGATCGCTTAAAAGAAGATTGTCCTGTGGCATTGGCCGTATCGCTCCATGCGTCGAATGATAAATTAAGGGACGAGATTGTGCCGATCAATAAAAAATTTCCTATACGAGAACTTATGGCAGGGTGTCAGCGTTATCTAGAAAAAGCACCGCGGGATTTTGTGACGTTTGAATATGTGATGTTGGATGGTATTAATGACTCGGTGGATGATGCAAAAGCACTTTTAAATATTGTCAAAGACGTGCCATGTAAATTTAATTTAATCCCTTTTAATTCTTTTCCTAATAGCGGCTATAAGTGTTCATCTAATGAACAAATAAGACGATTTAAAGAAGTCCTCATGAATCAGGATTATATTGTGACAGTTAGAAAAACCCGGGGGGACGATATTGATGCGGCTTGTGGGCAGCTTGCAGGGCAGGTCAGTGATAAAACAAAACGTAGTTTAAAAAGAATTCAAATAGCTTCATAAACATAGGATATTCTCATGCCAACTTTTTCATTAACTTCATTCAAGAAAATTTATTTTAATAATCAATTGAAATTTTTAGAGCTTACTTTCTTAAGCCTGTTTTTAGCATTTTTACCAAGTGTGGAAGCGCCAAAAAATATCTTTCTGGCCAGCTATTTAATCACGGCTTTATATCGTCAATCACAACTACCTCCCTCCAAATGGGGCGTTTGGGATTGGGTATTTTTGTCCCTCATTTTTTCTTCCTTTTTAAGTGCATTATTTCCGGGTGTGACAGGAGGGTCTGAATGGAAAGGATTTAGAGGCATGCTCCTTTGGGTTACTTTTGGCTGGACGCTTTATAGATCTGATTACAATGAAAAGGAAAAAAAATACTTATTTATTTTTGCGATTCTCATGACCTTGCCCCCATTGGTATGGGGTTTAATGCAATATCTATTTATACACACAAAAGAAGCTTTACAGCTTCATTCTGTGGGTCATGTCAATCACTCGGCCATCTATCTTTGTATGATGGCTGGAGCGTCCCTCTCATTTCTTCTGAGTCAATTTCAAAAGGCTCAAAAAAAATATGTCTTTATAGCCACACTTCTTTTTATTTTTCTTATCTCTTCTGTAGTCATTAGTCAAAGTCGCGGGGCTTTTGGCATTGTATTCTTATTAGCCATAGCTCTGTTTTTACTGAGTAAGCTTTCAATCAAAATCAAAACGATAGCAATAAGCTTAATTTCGATTTTCTTAATCACCATTGTTTTTGTAATGCCCGCTCCAGTGATAGAAAAACAAATAGCCAATCAAAATAATAATGATATTTTGTCGCAACGTGGCAAAGTCTGGCGGGCGGCTTATGAGGTTGCAAAGTTTAATCCTTTATTGGGTATTGGCGGGGGTAACTGGAGCTATATTAAAATAGATCAAATTAAGTCTCGTGTTGAAGCTAGGGGTGAGACTTTTCATGCAGAAGATTATCTTTTAGAAGCAGGACACCCCCATAATATTTATCTAGCTAACTTGGTGGATCGAGGTATTTTAGGCCTCATAACATTTTTAAGTTTCATGTCTATCTGGTTGATTACATTTATTAAATCTTATAAAAAGTATAATCAAGATTCAAAGGCGATGTTATTTATCATGGGCTCATTTTCGGCATGGAGTACGATTTTTGGCATAGGTTTTGTGAATACCACCTTCCATCATGAGAATGCTTTATTAGCTTTATTTTTCTTAAGTTTGCATTTGAATTATTTACGACAAAAAAATCAATTAAAGCTTTTTAACTAATTTTATTGAAATGAAAAAATCTCTTACAAATCAAGTGATGGTGGGATCTGTTCCTGTGGGTGGGGGTTCCCCCATTGTCGTGCAATCGATGACCAATACCGATACAGCGGATGTTGAAAAAACCGTAGAACAGGTTTTTGACTTATGGAAAGCCGGTTCTGAAATTGTCAGGGTCACCGTGAATAACGAAGCATCTGCGGAGGCCATTCCTCATATCATTGAAGCGCTACACAAAAGAAATTGTTTTGTGCCTATCGTCGGTGACTTTCATTTTAATGGGCATAAGCTTTTACAGGCATATCCAGAGTGTGCAAAACTACTCGCTAAGTATCGTATTAATCCTGGCAATGTAGGTAAGGGCAGTCGCCGCGATGAACAATTTGAGGCGATGATTCAAATTGCTAAAACATATAATAAACCGGTGCGCATTGGGGTCAACTGGGGAAGTTTAGATCAAGTTAAATTGGCCGCCATGATGGATGAGAATGCGAAATTAAAAATGCCACTTTCATCCGATGCATTGATGCGGGAAGCTTTAATCCAATCCGCATTGGAAAGCGCAGAGCAAGCAGTCTCATGGGGATTACCAAAAAACAAAATTGTGATCTCTTGTAAGGTGAGTGTGGTTCAAGATTTAGTATTGATTTATCAGGCGTTAGCCCAAAGAACTTCATA
>Ga0114975_10002144_pt1 | contig 13601 bp, 14 predicted proteins | sample S_130626_EF_Meta_FD_87031 | JGI IMG/M metagenome (GOLD analysis project Ga0114975, IMG submission 87031) | Freshwater microbial communities from Lake Simoncouche, Canada to study carbon cycling - S_130626_EF_MetaG | ecosystem: Environmental > Aquatic > Freshwater > Lake | place: Lake...
GAATTTGGTGGCGCTTCACGGATTCGAACCGCGGACCTGTGGATTATGATTCCATCGCTCTAACCGACTGAGCTAAAGCGCCGAGCCGCAAATTATAGCGAGACTGCGGCGAGAGTTTTAAGGTGGTGTGGCAAATGTGCCGCTATTTAAGTATTCAAGCCACCTTCATGCAACTCGTATCAATCGTTTACAGATGTAATGTCTTGATTCTTGAGGTGAGCAACCGTATGGTGGTGAGTACCAAAGCCGTACCGAGTAGATTGCCTAGCGCCATAACTAACAGGCTTTGTATAAACGCATCAGATTTACCGTTGAAGAAGAACCAAAGCTGGTGAAGTGTCGCGCTGATCAGTGCGAAAACAACCGACATTTGCAAAATGGCTTTTGGGGTGATTTTGATAAGCTCTCTATCGATGTTTAAGAAATCAAAACAAATTTTTCGCGCAAGTAAAGGGGAGCCGCCGGATATCAACCCAGTAATAAGCGTGCGAGTAACTGAATCTAGGTAGTAGCTCTCAAGTCCAATGATGAAAGAAGCCAAAGCTATGCCGATCGCCCCATCAACGATGGCTGTTAAAACGAGAAGAAGTTGAAAACCGCTAGGAATAAAAATCCAGTTGACACCATATGAGAACTCATAAGTATCAAACAGCAGTTTATTGAAATAAAAAACCGAATAGTAAAAAATCGCGCAAGCTAAAACGAGAGCCGTTCTTTTCGTGATCGTCATGAGAAATATTTTAAGCCAGATGCTTTTGCGGGCTACTGAGATAATAGGCATTGCATCGACTGAATTTCACAAATGCATGTCTTGTCTAGATGGAGATGGAATTGAAACACGAACAATATTCTGTACCGCAAACCGCTAAAGAGCGCATTGTGCAGAGCCTCATGGTTGTAGCGGCCAGTGGTTTGCTGATGGTGGGATCTGCCTTCGCCCAGAACAAAGATGCACAAGTTTGTAATGTGGCTGATTTCAAAATGCTTGCCCTTGCAACCAATGACGAGCAAGCGCGGGAAAAATCTGTCGGTGATTGGTTGATGAAATTCGGTAAAGTTTGCGCGGCTGATCAAATCGCTTACATACGAACCAACTTGGCGCCTTGGTTAGGTACAGCCAATACCTTGAAGATTAACCAAAGTATTGAGAATCTTTTGGCAGAGAAAAAAGCCGCACAGAAAAATTACGATGCGGATACCAGCGAATTAGAGAAAAACAAAAATAACCCGCTGGCTAACAAACCGCAAACAGAGACAGTGTCTACAAGACGCTAGTTCCAAGCCGTCAAAATTCACTTGGCTCCAAAGCGTTGATTTAAAACCACTGTTGCATTGGTTTGCGTTTTCCTGTCGAGCAAGGGACTATTCATCAGTAAACCGGTGGCACTCGATTTGCCTACGCCAATCACGACGTCAATGTCTTTGGTGACCTCCACCATAGCGCCCCACAGCGTATTGCTGTAGAGCGTGCCAGAGGTGCTAGGCGTGAAGGCGCTGTAGGAGTTGGAAGCCCCAGCTTGTGCGCTGGAGACACCATAGTAGGTTTGCAAATATCTTTGGTTCGCCCAATAACGCGACACATCAACAAACGCATTGACTTTGCTGACAACAGGGATGCCAAAGGTCATACCCCACTGCGCCAAGGCACCGTTAGTGCCTCGCAAAGCGCTGCTGTAATTGCCATACACCGTGACAGCGTCTTTGATGGGCTGCCATTCGCCCCATGCATAGGCGGCGGCTGAACCAGCCACATTGCCCATACCGTTGTATCTTGTATCGGCAGATGCGTATCGCCCCATCATGTAGTTGATGGAATAACCTACCTTGACTTGCTCGTTACGCACCAGCCACAAGCCTAGGCCGTTTTGAACACTGGCAAACCCTTTTGCAGTTTCATAAGTCACGTTGATCGTTGGATCGTTTTTATAGGTCACTAGCACGCCGTTCAACAAAGATTGGTTGGAGCGGTTGATGCCGTAGGTGACTTCGAATTTATCCGCAACGCCAGTCTCTTGTGCCCATGTAAGAGGCACAAAAAAAACTACTAGCGCGGATGCAACTAAACGCACGGTTGCCATGAACATTGATCAGTAAAGAGAGGATGCTTTGCGTTGCAAATTATTTGTTAGTAAAAACAGCGGCACGCTTGTTGACAAACGCATCCATGCCCTCTTTTTGGTCCTGCGTTGCAAATAAGGCGTGGAACAAACGACGCTCAAACATCACACCGTCAGACAGTCCACTTTCAAACGCACGGTTCACCGATTCTTTGGCGGCACGGATGGCAACTTGAGAATAGCCACAAATCATCAAGGCGGCACCCAAAGTCTCTTCCATTAATTTGTCGAGAGGCACCACGCGACTTACCAAACCAGATTTTTCTGCCTCCACAGCGTCCATCATGCGCCCGGTGAGCGCCAAATCCATGGCTTTGGCTTTACCAACGGCACGTGGCAAGCGTTGCGTGCCACCTGCGCCCGGGATGATGCCGAGTTTGATTTCAGGTTGGCCAAATTTGGCGTTGTCTGCAGCGATGATGAAGTCACACATCATGGCCAATTCACATCCGCCACCCAAGGCAAAACCGCTGACTGCCGCAATGACGGGTTTGCGTACAGAGCGAATAATTTCCCAATTGCGGGTGATGTAGTCATTCACATACACATCTGCGAAGCTGTAAGTGGCCATGGCACCAATATCGGCACCGGCCGCAAAGGCTTTTTCGCTGCCTGTGATGACCATGCAACCAATAGCGGGGTTGTCATCAAATGCTTTGAGCGCGGCACCTAACTCGGTCATGAGTTGCTCGTTCAGTGCATTCAATTGCTTGGGACGGTTAAGGGTGACGACACCCACTTTGTCAGCATCGATACGGGTTTGAATCATTTCGTAGGTCATGAAAATTCTCTAGTAGTGGAGTTGAAAAAAGCCATCAAGGCACGTAATGAAACACAGCATACCCAAAGGCCAATGGTTGAGGAAAACGCCAACCTTGGCGCTTGAGGTCGTAAACGATGGGCGTGGTGTCTTGTTTTTGCGTCTGCATCCATTGCATCGTGTTTTGAACGCAAGCATTAGACAGTAACTGCGTTGCAGTCGGATGCCCTTTGCCAAGGTCGCAAACGATCACGCCACCTTTTGACTGCCAATGCATGACAGGGGATACAGAAGCCTCCCTGCTATCAGGCAAGTTGGGTAAAGCTTGTATTTTGGGATCGGCATAAAAACCCACCATGGCGTTTAAACCCCAGTCGCCAGCGGACCATTGCAAGGGCACATCGGGGTGGTGTTTTTTCCAATCTGAAGCGAGCGTATGGCTGGCTATTTCAATCGGACGGTAATACTCTTCGTGACCCTCGTTGGCCCAGTAGACCGTGAGTGCCGAACCCAAGGCCGCCAATACGACCAAGCCCTTAACAGCCCAAATATGCAGAGTTGACAGCACTTGATCTACCGTCGAATTCGTTGACTGGAGCGACAAATTTCTCAGCCACATCAAACTAAATGCAAAACCTAGCGGAATCGCCCAAGGCGCTTCTGGCGTCACCACATCGCACACACCAAACAGTACTGTGGTCACTACAGGTACCCACGAGAACCAAAACAATGCATCGTTCCAGCCATTGGGACGCAAAGCCAACAATAGGTTTTTTCCAAACTGAACAAGCCGAGTGCCTTTTTCAGCAGGGTTAGCCCAGGCAAACAAAGCCGCACTAGCCAACCAAGCAGGAAAAACATAGAGCAATGGCATGAAGAAAAATTTCAAAATACGCAGCCATAAAATGGATTCATCCGATTGCTCGCTGGCGTAAAGAAAGGTAGCGAAATCGTGAGCGGCTAACCATTGGTAGTGCGGATACATCCCTCCTACAAACACCACGAGCGCCACGTAAGGCCAAGGCGTCCAAAGCCATTGACGCCCCTCGCGCTGAAATACGGCAACCACAAGCAAGGACAACAAAAAAACGCCGCTGTAATACTTGCTCAGCATGCAAGCGGCAGAAAGTGCGCCTAATGCCACAGCCATGAACAAAGCGCGTAAACCTTGCGCAGTCAACGCGCGCAAAAAGATGACTGCTGTCCAAGGCCAAAGGGACAAGAGTTGTGCATTGGCATTGAACTTCGCGGCCAGGGTTGTATAGGGAAAACTCAGCAACAACAAAAACACAGCGGCGTGGCTTAAGCGTGATAGCCCCAGTTGACGCGCCAAAGCCACCACGCCTGCCAAAGCGCCTGCCACATTGGCATAAGCCAGCGCTTTGTAAGACAAATCTGAAATTGGAAAAACCTTGAACCATGCGCCTACTACCCACGCAAAAAAAGGTGGGTGTTTGAAAGTCCCCCAGGCCATAGCCTGCGACCAACCGAAGTTTTCCAGCATGTCGTAATAGCTGTCGAGATTGGGTTCAGATACCCATTGCACCAGCGTCCACAACACGCAATAGGTAACGATGACGGGCCAAGCGCGATAGGGTGAAGGAGCGTTAAATGCGTTTTGATTTGACAACAGGGAGTTCCGTGAACGATGCATACATGCGAAAAAGCGCTTGGGCTAGGTTGCCACGCGCACAAATTCCTTCAATCTTACTGGCTGGGTGATACTATGCCCGCCATTCTTGCCCCTATTCCCCTACGCGCATCCACCATGAGTTCTACCCACGAGCAGCCTAAAAATCCTGAGCAAGGGCTCACTTTGGCGGTCGTCATTCCCACCTTCAACGAATCGCTCAATGTGGGCGTGCTGATCGAGCGCTTGCACACCACCTTGCAAGGCGTGTCATGGGAGGCTGTTTTTGTGGATGACGATTCACCAGATGGTACGGTGCAGCGTTTGCGTGAATTAGCCGCCACCGATCCCCATGTGCGCTGCATTCGGCGTGTTGGCAGACGTGGTCTTTCGAGCGCGTGTGTGGAAGGTATGCTTTCTACCAGCGCCCCATACATTGCGGTGATGGACGCCGATCTGCAACACGACGAAACCTTGTTGCCTGCCATGCTGGCCGCTTTACGCGACGAGCCCTATGACCTCGCGATTGGCACCCGCTACATGGAAGGCGGTAGTGTGGGTGACTGGGATGACAGTCGCCGAAACACCAGCTTATTTGCTACCACTTTGAGCCAACGCCTATTAGGCTTGACGATCAAAGACCCGATGAGCGGATTTTTTATGTTGCGCCGCCATGTGATCGAAGACGCGGTGTACAACCTCTCCAGTATGGGATTCAAAATTTTGGTCGATGTGGTGGTCTCTTCGCCTAAGACTTTGCGGATTAAAGAAATTCCCTTTCGCTTTGGCCTGCGCATAGCCGGCGAAAGCAAACTAGACAACCGCGTGGCATGGGATTACCTAATGCTTTTAGCCGACAAAACCGTCGGTCGCTACGTGCCTGTGCAATTGCTGTCGTTTGCCAGCGTAGGTGCGGTGGGGGTTTTGGTGCACTTGAGTATTTTGTGGACAGGCATGACTCTGCTGGCGCTGCCATTCGTTGTTGCGCAAACCTCGGCTGTGTTGATCTCGATGGTGTTCAACTTCTTTCTGAACAACGCACTAACTTACCGTGACAAACAATTGCACGGATGGGCATGGTGGGGTGGTTTGATTAAGTTCATGTTGGCTTGCGGCATTGGTGCTGCTTCTAATGTCGGTGTTGCGTCCTATATATATAGCGACTGGGGTTATTGGCTGTTCTCGGGCTTGGCTGGCATTTTGGTGGGGTTGATGTGGAACTACGTGACCACCTCACTTTTTGTTTGGCCACAAAAACGTAAAGGCTGATGTGACGCGTTGGTCCCCCAGAGTTTGGATGGGTGTTGGTTTAGGTGTTGGCGTGCACCTTCTAATGGGTGCGTTCATCGATCTATCACCCGATGAAGCGCATTACGCGCTCTACGCGTCTCACCTGGACTGGAGTTATTACGACCACCCCCCTTTGGTAGGTTGGTTGCAGTGGGCTTTTTTGCAGACCGGCGGCGCCAACATCGCAATGCGTGTGGTGCCTATGCTGGCATGGGTGCTGACGGCCTGGGGTGTGATGCGTTTGAGTGATGTGTTGTATCCGCAAATTGCCAACAGCGCTGTGTTGGGTTTGCGGATGGATTTGTTGTTACTGTTGCTAAGCCCCATCCCGCATTTGTTGGGATTCGCATTAACACCCGATGCTTTGCTCATGCCGTTAACTTGTTGGGTGATGTGGTTAACTTGGCAACTATGCCAGCCTGATGTGGTGCCATCCAAAAACGCTGGTCAAAGGCACTCCAACAAGCATATAGATATCCATTCGAATCGGCTCATGACGTGGCTCTTGTTGGGGCTTGCCTTAGGTCTAGCTGGCTTGGCTAAATACACCGCAGTACTTTTGGCTCTCGGCGTGGTGTTGGCCTTATGCCGCTACAAGGGATGGCGTTGGTTATTGCAACTGGGTCCTTGGCTGGCTTTTGTGTTGGCTTTGTTGTGTGTGATGCCGGTCCTTTACTGGAACGCGATCCACGATTGGGCATCGTTTGTTTACCAGGCGAACCATGCTGCAGGCACGAAAGCATGGCAGGCGCGCAAGCTGTTGCTTTATGTTGTTGTTGTCATCATTTCGTTTGGTTTGATAGTTCCCTGGGCATTGCGGCATGTCGCGCCACGTTTCTTTGTGGCAGCTTTTGGGCTTCCAGGTGTTTTGCTGTTGTTCTACCTCTCCGGCAGGGGAAGTACTTTGCCGCACTGGATAGCGCCTTTCTTTGTAGCCTTGTTGCCCATGGTTGCTGCAGGCGGGTTGGTGTTGGTTGCCAAGCATCCGCGCATTGTGCGATGGCTACTGGCTGTTCAAGCTTTGGTTTGTATCGCTATGTTTGTCCTGATGTTGGCTGGGGGCCTAACATCTGAAAGCGATAAACAATCTCTCACAGCCCCAGGGGTCGGTGTTGACGAAGCCTCTAAAAACCCATTTGCAGATTTGCATGGCTGGTCGCATGCGGCAGAGCATGGTGTCCATTTGGCCAAAGAAAAGAATGTATCCACGTTAGCCGTGACCAATTGGACGCTGGCCAGCCGCATTGCTTGGTACGCCCGTCCCATGCACGTAAAAGTTGTAAATGCCCACGGCGACCAATTCGATATTTGGTTTGGTCGATTTGCAGCGCATGAAGATGTGATTTGGATCGATTGGTCTTTGATGAGCTTTACGCCACCCGTCGGCGATCGGCAGTTTGCCCGCTGTGATGTGCTGGAGAACTTACCCGTGCAGGTGGCTGGTCGTCAGATTGCGCACTTCAACCTATTGCATTGTCAAGATTGGCAAGGGCCTAGCGAATGAGTGCAGTAGTTGCTGGCATTGGGCTTTTGCTTGCAATTATTTTGCAAGTCAACCATATCGAACAAACTCCCATCTTTATGGCGGTGAATGCCGTGACGGTATTGAATCCGCAACTTTGGGCGGGCTTGACTTTTTTGGGTGATACCGCAGTTGCGCTGTGTGTGATGGCGCCTGTATTACTGTTTCGTCCTAGTATTTGGGTAGGCGTGTTGGCGGCTATCCCCGCAGGAGGTATCACTTCGCTGACATTGAAATGGTTTTTTGATGCGCCTCGGCCTGCTGATGTCTTAGCGCTGGCTGATTTTCATGTGGTGGGTTCAGTCTTGCGTGGACATAGCTTTCCTTCGGGACATACCATTACTGCGTTTGCAATGGCTGGGGTGGTGTGGGCTTGCGTTTGGATGGCGCAAAGAAAAAATTCTTTAAAACCAGTTGCAGAAAATAATCAAGACACACATTCCAATTCAAGTGGGTGGTCGTGGATCGCATTAGTGCTTGTTTTTGTATTAGCCCTCTTAGTGGGTATCTCTCGCATGGCGGTGGGTGCACATTGGCCTTTTGATGTGTTGGCTGGCGCATGTGTGGGCTGGTTAGCCGGACTCAACGGCGCTTACATCGCACGCCGCTGGCAAAGCGCTTGGCAAACCAACAGGAGTGTTTGGTTATTGCACTTTTTGTGCTGTGCTCTTAGTTTGGATTTACTCAATCGAACATTTGAAGCGCCGGCCGGCGTGCATATGTTGTGGCTAGGCGTGGTGTCCGCATGGGGCGCATTGGCATTCAAATGTTTGCAGTCTGTAATGTCTGCGGGTAAACATTAACCAACCGCTCGGTCGGCGAATGGTAAATTCTCAGGTGAAAACCCTTTCTGCACGCCTGCGTGCCAGCACAGATTCACTATGACAGACACCCAATCTTCACACCCAATGGCCAGTTCCACGAGCGGCGTTTTATATGAAGCCCGAGGCGCAGTGGCCTTGGTCACGCTGAATCGACCCCAGTCACTCAACAGCTTTACGCGCCAAATGCACCATGATTTGTGGTCTGCGCTAGACCATGCGGAAGCTGATTCGAAAATTCGCGCGCTGGTGATCACAGGTGCTGGTCGAGGCTTTTGCGCTGGCGCTGATTTGTCAGAATTTGATTTCGCACCCGGTCCTGATTTAGTCAAACGCGCAGACCCAGGTCCTGTGATTGACCAAGCTTTCAATCCCACTGCACGTCGCCTACAAAATTTGCGTATGCCCACCATCGCTGCCGTCAATGGCGTAGCTGCTGGCGCAGGAGCATCACTGATTATGTGTTGCGATATCGCAATTGCGTCGCCTGCCGCTAGTTTTATTCAAGCCTTTAGCAAGATCGGTTTGATCCCAGATGCAGGTGGCAGTTGGTTGTTAGTGGAGCGTTTGGGCATGGCGCGCGCCATAGCCTTGGCGATGACAGGCGACAAGCTGTCTGCGGATAAAGCCAAAGAGTGGGGTTTGATTTGGGACGTGGCAGAAGACAGCGTAGCTTCATCGTTGGCATTGGCCGAGCGATTGGCTGTCATGCCAACGAAAGCATTGGTAGCAACACGCCAGTTGTTGCGCGATGCCGGTACTCGCACCTTTACCCAACACCTTGATGTAGAACGCGACACCCAATCTGCTATGGGCCGCACACACGATTACATCGAAGGTGTGAACGCTTTCTTGCAAAAGCGTGCACCAGAATTTAAAGGCGAGTAAGTCCAATGGATACGCAAGCTCAAACAATGGCCCAAGCCCTAGCCGAACAAGTCGGCAAAACCATGTACGCGGTCGACACCGCCACCAAAGACACCATGGGCATCACGCTGCAAGAGTGTGCACCTGGCCGCGCGACCATGCGTATGGAAGTCAAGTCTTTGCATTTGAATGGCCACCAAATTTGCCACGGTGGTTTTATTTTTACCTTGGCTGATTCGACGTTTGCATTTGCTTGCAACAGTTACAACAAAGTTGCGGTGGCCGCTGGTTGCAGCATTGAGTTCTTAAAACCAGCGCATGTGGGCGATGTATTGACTTGCGTAGGGATTGAACAAACCTTGTCTGGCAGACATGGTATTTACGATATGCGGGTCACCAACCAACACGGCGACACCATCGCTATGTTTCGCGGTAAGAGCGCGCAAATTCAAGGCACGGTGATTCCATCATGAGCCAAACCACATTTCCTTTAGACCCTATTGAAAAAGCGAGCGTCGATGAGTTGCGAGCCCTACAACTCAAACGTTTGCAAGCCACTTTGCAACATGCGTATGCCAACTCTCCGGCTTACCGCGCCAAGTTTGATGCCGCAGGCGTGCATCCAGATGACTGTAAAAGTCTGCAAGATTTAGCTAAATTCCCTTTCACTACCAAAGCCGATTTACGCGACAACTACCCGTTTAGTATGTTGGCCGTGCCACGCGAAAAGTGCGTGCGGATCCACGCGTCTAGTGGCACTACGGGCAAACCTACTGTTGTTGCCTATACGCAGAACGATGTGGATATGTGGGCCAATATGGTGGCGCGCAGTATTCGCGCCGCAGGGGCTAAGCCCGGTGACATGGTGCATGTGAGCTATGGCTATGGACTCTTCACCGGAGGGTTGGGTGCACATTACGGTGCTGAACGTTTAGGCTTGACCGTGGTGCCTTTTGGCGGTGGACAAACCGAACGCCAAGTGCAGTTGATTCAAGATTTCAAGCCCAACTTGATTATGGTTACGCCGAGTTATATGTTGGCGATTGCAGATGAGTTCGAACGACAAGGTTTGAACCCTGCAGAGTCGAGTTTGCGTTTAGGCATTTTTGGTGCAGAGCCTTGGACCAACGATATGCGCCGTGCCATTGAAGTGCGATGCGGCATTGATGCGGTCGATATCTACGGTTTGTCTGAAGTGATCGGTCCTGGTGTGGCGAGTGAGTGCGTCGAAACCAAAGACGGCCCTACGATTTGGGAGGACCACTTTTATCCTGAAATCATCCACCCCGAAACAGGTGAGCCTGTAGCAGACGGCGAAATGGGTGAGCTGGTATTTACCAGCCTCACCAAAGAAGCCTTGCCCATCATTCGCTACCGTACCCGTGACCTCACACGCTTGTTGCCAGGTACTGCCCGCACCATGCGCCGCATGGAAAAAATCACAGGCCGTAGTGACGACATGATGATCGTGCGCGGCGTCAATGTCTTTCCCTCGCAGATTGAAGAATACATTTTGAAACGCGCAGAACTCGCGCCGCATTACCAATGTGTTTTGACGCGTGAGGGGCCGATGGATAACTTGTCCGTCTTGGTGGAGACGCGGCCAGGAATCGATCCTGCAAGTGCGCAAGCGGTAGCTGCCGCCAAACAACTCCAACATGACGTCAAAACTTTTGTGGGAACCAGTATTTCCGTCGAACTTAAGGCAGAAGGTGGCGTAGAGAGAAGCCTAGGCAAAGCAAAGCGTGTGGTGGATTTACGAAAATGAAAGTGCTGCTTTAACTATTTTTCTTTCCGGTGACTACATTGAAATACATGTCACCTACAGTAGCCAAAGACGGCCCCTACCGATTGTTTTTCTTTTCTCGCGAAGAAACGAGAATCCATATCCACGTTGCCCACGCAGATGGAGAGGCTAAATTCTGGCTGACGCCAGAGGTAACACTTGCTACCCACACAGGGTTATCTGCAAAACAATTACGGGAAGCGCAGATAATTGTTGAATCATTTTTAAAGGAGATTTGTGATGCATGGAGCCAGCACTTCGGGGGTTGAGGTTACGCATGTTTCACAACATGGCTTTTCTTTGCTTCTGAAAGATGAAGAATTGTTAGTCCCATTTGCAGAATTCCCTTGGTTCAAGGACGTCAGCATTGAGCAACTCTCGAAAGTGGAGTTGCCAAGCGAAAACCATTTGTATTGGCCGCAATTAGATATTGATATTTGTGTGGATTCCATCAGGAATCCAAAAGATTTTCCATTGATCTCAAAGATCAGCAGTAAACCTAAGAATAAGACTTAGTTCAACCAAGCTTTTACTTTATTGGCCTCGCCAATGGATAAACGCCAAGTAGTGTGTTCTTTGACTTTGGGTAAGGTGAGAGAAAGCCGCAAAATTTGACGATCGCGACTGATCAAGGCGGTTACTTTTTTGCCCCACCCAGCGTAGAGCAATACATCGTCTAATTTTTGTAAGCGCCAGAGAGAGTTGTTGATTTCGACGCCTAGCCACTCATCTGCTGGCGCTAATCCTGCGGCATGCGCAGGGGATCCATTTAGTACCTGCTTGATGACCACGCCACGCTCTTCCACAACGCGCAACCCTAAAGCTTGTGCCAGTTGGGCGGGGTCATGGTGAATGGTGACACCGTGTGCCGTCAAAAGTTTTTCAAGCGGCAACTCGCGTGTGCTGTGCACCCAGGCATGGAGATCGTTTCGCCACGAGCGCCCCGTTAGCTCTTTCAGTACTTCCAACAAATCAGCTTCTTGCATTGGCCCAGCTTTGCAGCGTTTCCATAAGTCGCGCATCACATGGTCCAAGGTGATGCTGTGGTTGCGCACGCCATGCTGGCGCAAACTCAAATCAAGGCAAAGCGCTACCAAAGCACCTTTGGTGTAGTAACTGACCGTGAGGTTGGGGCTATTGGCGTCTTGCAGGTAATACTTGGTCCAAGCCTCAAAACTCGATTGCGCCACGGTATGCACTTTGCGCCCGGGGGTTTGCAGCACTTGGTTGATAGTTTTGTTCAGCAAACGCAGATACTGGGCATCGTCAATCAAGCCCGAACGGCGTAACAATTTGTCGTCAAAGTAACTGGTAAAGCCCTCAAAAAACCATAGCAACTCTGTGTAGTTTTCTTTTGCGTAGTTGTAGTGCGTGAATTCGGCAGGACGTAAGCGTTTGACATTCCATGTGTGGAAGTACTCGTGACTGATAAGACCTAAAAGGGTGGTGTAGCCATCGTTAGATTTTGCAAGTGCTCCATCATCTGATAAGCGCGGCAAATCGCTTCGCTGACAAATAAGCGCTGTAGAGTTGTGGTGCTCTAGGCCACCATACCCTTCACCTACCGCATTGAGCATAAAAACATAGCGTTCAAAAGGAATGTGTGAGCGCTTATTGCCGTGCCAAAAACTGCAAATGGTTTCGCAAATGGCTTGGGCGTCATTCACTAAACGCCCCCCATCAAAAGTGGGAGGTGCGCCTGCTACGACAAATTGGTGCTCAACGCCCATCACTTTGAAATGACCAGACCAAAAGTTACCCATCTCGACAGGTGTGTCAGCCAGGACATCGTAATTGGGTGCGGAGTAAGTTCCAAAGCCCTTGCGATCTACTTTGACAGGCGTGAGGCCTGTTGCGACCTTCCAATCACTGGCGTGCTTAGGAGGTTGAAGCTCCAAAACATGCGACGCACTGTATTGGCCATCCACTTGCACACATAAGCTCGTTGCATTGAAGAAGCCCCGGTGCGTGTTTAGCCATGCAGTACGCACAGAATTGTCGTAGGCATGCACTTGATACTGCAGGGTAAGTGCTTGTGATGTATCGCAATCAATTTGCCAAGTGCTTTTGTCCAGTTGTGAAATAGAAATATTTCGCTTGCCTTGCTGGGCACGAATACCCATCAGTTGTTTAGAAAATTCGCGCACCATGTAACTGCCGACAATCCACACGGGCAGCGACACACGTTGTAGAGCGGCAGGTTGTGTAATAGTCAGTGTCACACCATAAATATGGGCATGCACATCCACCGCTTCTATGCGGTAGTGCAATGCAGGCGGTATTTTTTTACTTACTGGCATCTAACAGCATTTTTTCAATTTGCATGGTGTTGATGGCGCCAGGTACTCTGGAACCGTCTTGGGCAATCAAAGTGGGCGTACCTGTGATTTTGAATTTACGGCCAAACTCCACGTTGCGATCTACTGCGGCGGTATTGCAATTGGCATTCGGAAGTGGTTGGTCTTTGCTCATCACTTGCGTCCAAGCACCTACAGGGTCTTTGGAACACCATACGTTGCGAGACTTGGCAACAGAGTCATCACCGAGGATGGGATACAAGAATAAATAAATCGTGATGTTGTCGACTTTGGCAAGGTCTCGCTCAAAACGCTTGCAGTAGCCGCAGTTTGGATCTTCAAACACTGCGAGTTTGCGCTTACCGTTGCCGCGAACGATGGTGATGGCATCCTTAAAGGGAAGGCTAGCGAAGTCAATTGCACTGAGTTTGGCTTCACGCTCTTCTGTCAAGTTGCGCTTGCTTTTGGTATCGATCAAACTGCCTTGGATCAAAAAATTACCTTCTGCATC
>Ga0114975_10002145_pt1 | contig 13600 bp, 16 predicted proteins | sample S_130626_EF_Meta_FD_87031 | JGI IMG/M metagenome (GOLD analysis project Ga0114975, IMG submission 87031) | Freshwater microbial communities from Lake Simoncouche, Canada to study carbon cycling - S_130626_EF_MetaG | ecosystem: Environmental > Aquatic > Freshwater > Lake | place: Lake...
ATATAATTAATAAAAAAAAAAAAGAAAAAAATCTCTTTCTTTATTTTTTTTTTTTTTTCCTCGTTTTTTACAAAAATTAAAAAAACCCCCTTTTTTTTTTTTTTTTTTTTAGAATATAATGTTTTTAGTGGGGACTGGGGACTAGAACGGGGACTAGACCTCCTCCTCCTCCTCCTCCTCAACTATCTTTCGAAAACCAACAAAACCACCTTTTATTTTTTTCTCCTTTTCGGGATTGTCAGGGTGTGGAATCCTCCTAATAAAAAGTTCTTTATCGTATTTATATCCCAAATTCCCTATATTCTTCCTCATCTCCACAATATCATAGTTTTTGAATGGATTTCCAGCAATTTCCTCATTAGATACCTTTGAATCAGGAGACGCTTCATATTCCTTGAAAAACCAAGTCGCAAATTCATTATTTACCAACTTGGTTTTTGCGGCGGCAGTCTTGAAAACCTGTGGAATTGCTGGGATTCCCTGCTTGTAATATCTCATAGCATAATGAATCACAATATCAACAATTTCATTTACATAATCCGCTGCTAAAGTATCACCAAGAGAGGAATCCCCAATAAATTCGAGTTTTTCAACATCATCTTCAGTTCTATTTGAATCAAAGTGGGAACACATTTGAATCTGCTTGAAACGATTGAAAACCGCTTCATTATCATCTTCAAATTTCGGTAAGTGATTAGAACAAACAAACATTTTGAAAAATATTTTAATATATTCACTATAACCAAACATAATTTCATTTTCAATAACTAAACCATCTCCAATCTTCTTTACTAAAGCATCGTTAGTTCTGTTTTTTGTTCCTTCATCAGCATAAATGATTCTTTTCCCTCTCCATCTTGAAATATGTTTATGTGCCTTCGCATAATTCTTCTCAAGAACTTTCGGGTCAGTCATTTGAACGAGATGCGGGAAAATCTTTTCTAATAAAGTGAATAAGAATGTCTTTCCATTATTCCCTTTACAATTCTCCGTCCCATCAATAATATAATAGAATGCTTTTTCAAGGTGAGCATCTCCAGTCATAGAATGACCGATGACACTTAAATAATAATCCAATTGCTCATCATTATTATTAAGTATCTTCTTAAGATTCATCATAACAAATTCTCGCTTCTCGGCATCGCATTTAATAGAAAGATAATCCAACAAGGGTTTATCAGCAACAGTAATGTAATCCCCCGCAACAAATCCTTTCTTAAACTCCCCAGACCGTAAATTGAGAATCCCATCATTAAATACAAGCGAACCAGCAGTCAAATCGAGTTTATCAGGAAAGGAACGGTCAAGAAGAAGCGTCGCAAGGAATTTCGCTACCTGTTTGGAATACCCCATCTTCCCCACCTTCTCATATTGTTTCTTAAGACTCTCTTCCTCCTTCCCAAGTTTCTTTTTCTTTTCTTCGTCCTTCTCTGCTTTGAATCTACTCCAAGTTTTCATCTTTTCTTCTTCAATTAAATCCTGAATGGTTTTCGTAATAAGATATTCGTTGGCATCATTAGACGAAATCCAGAGGTTTTTATTATTCAAATAATACCAGCGTTTTATTTTATCATCTTGATAGTATTTCATTTGGTTTCTAAAAAGGGGGGCAATCAAATCGGCAATATGACGCTCACCTTTCTCAAGGTCGCTTAAATATATATCTATTGGAATGTTCTTTGAAGAAGGAATCTCAATTGCCTCATCAAAGTCTTTGACACTCCAACAGATAGTCATATCAAATTTGCTCTTAACAATATTTGTAAAATTGGTAAATAATTCTTTGAAATCAATCCCAACTGCTTGGGATTTTAAAATCATAAATCCATCTTGACTGGGAACAACATCTCTCAACTGAACCGATTTATAAGAACGAACAGTATGGGCGATACATTCCTCTTGAATAATGCGTTCCCAAGTTTGAGCGAATAATGCCATAACAGAGCGTTTCTTCTCGTCATCGCTTTTCATTTCAAAATCAGGACTCTTCTCGGCATCTTCAAGAATCTGGGGATTACAAACACAAACCTCTTCACAGATGGTCTTAATGGTGGATTCTAATTGAATTACTAAAGGCATATCTTTGATTCCTAAAGCACCATATTGTTGTTTCCATTTATAAATCCCACCACCGAAAGCAAGTCTAATAGGCAACTTCTTTGCTTGTTCGTAGGCGGTCAATACAACGCCATCAGGAGATTTAATATCTTTTAATTTATAATGCTTGGCAATTTCATAACGGCACTTTTTAGGATTCTCACAATATTCTTTAAGACCTAAAATATCCAACCCTTTTAAGATTGCCTTTTCCATAATGATTTGAATTTGACAATTAACAATATCACAATCAATATATAAATCTTTTGAATAAGAATGACGGGTAGGTCGGTGGAAGAGAGAAAGAGACAAAGACCCGAGAGCATTAATCCTGCCCCAAGTATGTGATGAATGAGAATATTGAACGGATATGAATTGGGAATCATCAACCCATTTTGTTTTTTTAATATAATGTTTATAATGAGTCTGCTCGTCTTCATATTTAACTGCTTGTGATTTCCTTAATTTAACCCCCATTTTGTTTTGAATAAATCCATAAACAAGTTCAAAATTCGGGAATTCTCGGCATTCAATATCAACAAAAAGACTTTTAGGGGGTTTCTCTAAATAAAATGTGGATACAGAAGTTTGAGTAGTGGTCGTCATATAATATGTCAAGAGATAATTTTATATCGGTTTTAAACTAATGTATTAATCTTGGATTATTTCTAAAGTAAATCAATTTTATATTTTGCGGTTTAGGAGAATCTTTTATTTCTGCCCCCATTATATATGGAAATCCTAAAAGTTGTTTGCTCTAATGAAGAAGAATTGAAAAACTGGAAACACAAGGCGATGATGGCAAAGATAATAACCCTTGAAGAAATGGGTCGTCATCCTATTGAAAATCCAAGTGGATTCTCGAAAAAAGACAAGAGAAAAGCGTTGGAAATGATGGACGAAATTCTTAAGACCTACAGCGAGGAGAGATTAACAAAAGAATTCAACGAAATCGTCTGCGAAAGATTGATGGAAGGAAAAGAAGATATTAGTAAATATCCTGTCTATGAGAAATAAAATATCTTCATAGCATATAGATGTCGGGACAACCAACGAAGACCTTCAAAGATATTGTAGATTTCCGAAAGGAATATATGAAGACTTTAGCACTAACAGTTCGTAATAACGAGAAGAATTACAAGGCAAATCGAATCTTTGTTAAAACTGGAATTCCAACTCAACCAGCAGATACGAGAACTGTTGAACAAAGAGCGTTGGATACTATGGGACAAAAACAAATAGCGATTGATGGATTAAGTCAAATTATGGATAGACAAACAGGAGCAGAAGTCGTAGAAGGTTTAGATGATAATGAATTGTATTTCTTGGCACAACAGATAGACCAAATTGTTGGTGATTTAAAACCCAGATTCAAATTGGGAGTTCCAGCAGACATTTTTGTTCCTTATTTTAGAAGATATATGACATCATATATTAACAGTATTGAATCCAACGAAGATGTTGTTTCTGTTTTAGGAGTTGATAATAGTGAATCTATGTCTCAATTGATAAAACTATTAGAAAGCGTAGAAGGTAAGAGTTCTCAAATAACGAAAAACACAAAAGATATGAAGGATTTATTAGATAAGATGCCCGTAATTATACGAGCAATAACCCTGACTGGAAATGCTCGGTCAAAAGAAGAACTCAATAGAATATTGAATGAATTAATTAAAGAACTTCCTACAAGGACACAAGTAGATATGCTTATCTCACAAGTAGAACAAAGCAGAGGAAGTCCTAATGAATTGAGACGAGCACTTGATGAGGTTGCTAACCTAACAACTCCATCGGCAGATTATCATAAAGAAATTAATCTTCTAATGAGAGAGATGGAATCAACCCCAGCAGTATCAGTAGTAGCAACGCCAGTAAGCAGCGGAAAATTCCAATATATTGAAACCAGTAATTTGAAAGATTATAGATTTCCTGATTTAAAACAATACTTGAAAGCACTCAAGGATTTGACAAATGGAGAAATCACAGTAGGAACAGGTGGAATATCTTCTCTAACTAAAAAACAGAATATTATTGATTTGTTAATTGAAAAGGACGATTTAGTTAGAGAGACTTTAGGATTGCCTGCTCAAGCATCAACTCCATCTCAATACGCCCAGATTGCTGAACCAATAGAAATGGAAATGGGATATAAGACTCCAACTAAAAGAGGAAGTGGATTAAAAAGAAGCAAACCAAAACCAGTCATAGATTATAAAATCGGTCTTCCAAAAGAAAAGACAAAATTCGCACCTTTAGGAAGATATATTTTGAATACCAGACAATTGGATAAAGGTATTATATCAATTACAAGACCAAGTGGAGCAGTCATCACAGATTTGCGTCCCAGATTATGTTCCAAGAAAATTGTTGGTATATTTAAGAAAATGATTGGTGGAGAACTTCCTAATGCTAATGAAATTGATTCTTTAACAGATGATGAAAGAAACTATCTTCATTCAGTTAGTTCTAAAGCACAATTAGATGATAAATTACGAATCTCTGCTCCATCAAAGACAGAACAAGATAAAGATTTAGATAGATTTGAAATCTTAAGGGGACAAATTATTGCTGGAAATGATAGTATGGAATTGATAAAAGAATTTAAGAAAATCGTTGTGACATTAGCAGATAGAAAGATGCTTCCAAAAGGACAGGCAAAAGATATTTTAATTGAATTTGCCTCCAAGGGATTTTAACAGAGTTTAGGAAAAAAAATATCAGGTATGTATATATGTATTACCCCAAAGTATCGCACCCCAATCTCTCAACGACGATTCCACAGATGAGAAGCGGAGGATTCCAATCACCATTTTTCTTTGGAGGTTCGCAAGTGCCAATTGCTTTAGGAATGCCATCTCATCAAATTAGACGAGGAAAAGGAACGAAAATTCCTGAAGTTAAACCACTTGTTAAGGGTATTATTGATAAATTACCTAAATTTTAAGTTATGAAACCATAAAATAATATCGTTCTATATATTATATGAGAACGATAGTATTAAACACAACCAATATTACTACAACTGACAATAATGTTTTGGTTTATAAATTCCCAAATTCAGTCAAATTTGAAAAACAATCAATTGCTTTAGCAAGTGCGAGTATCTATTATTCTTGGTATAATATATCTGCTGCTTTAGGAAATAATAAATTCTCATTTACTTATCCAACTGGAGCAGGAATAATTACAACTAATTACACAATACCAGATGGTCTATATGAAATCTCAACGCTAAATCAATTGCTTCAATATCAATTAATTAGTTTAGGATATTATTTAGTAAATGCTTCAGCACAGAATGTTTATTATATTGAATTTATAGTAAATACCGCAAAATATGGTATTGATATTAATACTTATCCAGTTCCAACAGCACTTCCAGCAGGTTGGACAAATCCAGGTGGAGTATCACTTCCAGGAACAACAGCAGTTCCAACAGTTACACTACCATTAGGATTTAATAAGATTATGGGATTTCCTGTTGGTTTCACAACTGATACCGGAATTATTACTAAAACTGCTACATCAAGTATCGCACCACAAGTTCAACCCAACCCCAGTCTTCTATTTTCGATTTCTAATATTGATAACAAGTATAGTAATCCAACAAGCATTTTATATTCAATTTCTCCAACTGTTGCTATTGGCACTCTTATTACAGAACGCCCATCAAATTTCATCTGGAATAAATTAATACCTGGAAATTATAGTGAGTTGCGTTTAGCAATTTTAGGAACAAATTTACAACCTATTAAAATCCAAGACCCAGCGATGACAATTATTTTAGTAATTAAAGATGATGGCGACTTTTAGGCGTTAATATCTTTAGCAAAAAATACCCATATATATAAATGTCCTACGCCTCATTCTCAAACGATATTACCGAACAATATTTGAATAAAATCTATGACGATTTACAGAAAGAACAAATGCGAATGATGAATGATATGAAGACGGGAACAGATGAGGATAAATCAAAAAGTATTACAAAACAAATTTCTTTAATCAATTCAATTAATATGTCTATTCTACGATTAAGGAATTTGAAGAATATCAAAGAATAATATCTAACCTATCTATATATGAGAGGACATACTACAGCATATCTACCAGTAGCAAGACATTCTATTTTTGCCAGACATACAAGTGGAATGAAAGGAAGAGGAGCGGGAGCAGTTCTTTTAGACGGTGGAAAAGGCGGTCAATCTTCATATGCTTCATACGCCGATTATTTAGCAACAACCAAATCTGGAAAAGGTTTAGGTTGCGGACTAAAATCCCCAGATGATAGTCTAAAAAAGAAGTTGGAGAGTTTGATGCCAAAACCAGTTGAGCGAAAAAACATCAAATTCAATCTATAATTTATAAAGTCATAATATTGGGTAATATCCAATATTATTGAGTATTATCTTTAGGAGAAATAGGGGGTAATTACCGAATCCGCCAGTTTTTTTTCTAATTAGAACATATAAGATGTCTGCCGATAAACTCGTATTTGACTTGTCCCAAGAGTTAGAAGGTTCTCCAAATGTCTTTATTAAGAAGGATTGGTTGAATATCCTCGACAACAACAACGGTATTTATTCTTCCAACCAGAGCACAATAGATACATCTCAACTTTCGAACAGTAATAAATGGATTTCTTACAGGGAGGGTTACCTTCTAATGCCCCTACTTATTACTGCTACTACTGATACTGCTGATGTTGATTTCACTCCTGCTACTACTACTACTTCTTGTGATTATGCTTTTGGTCTTAAGAATTGGTTCGGTTCTATGATTCACTCTATGACTTTAGACCTTAATGGAACTACTATTGTTCAGCAAACGAGTTTCATAAATATGTGGAACTCTTTCAAGTTGATGACAACTTTCTCTTGGGGTGATGTTGCTACTCAAGGAGCACATATTGGTTTCTATCCAGATGACCCACTTGCTTGGACGAATGTTGCTGGTAGTGATACTGCTGATGGAAGAGGTGTTTGTAATAACACTAACTATTCCCCATCTGGTTTTGGAACAATTGTAACTGGCGTTCTTAATCAGTTTAAGGCAGGTAATGGAAACATAGGTTTTTTAAAGCGTCAGCAATATATCAATTATGACCCTGATGCTTTAGCAGGAGCATCAAAAGATGCTTATTCAACTATTATTGCTACAGGAAATGCTAATCTTCTATGGAAGTCATATATTTTTAGAAAGGTTAATGGTGTTGCTTCTACTACCAGAGGTGTTTGGCAACAGGCAATTAGTGCTATTGTTGAATTGAAACATATTCACTCATTCTTCCAATCCGCCCCTCTTCTCAAGGGAGTTTTTATGAAGATGATTCTTACACTTAATAACACATCTGTTCTAACTGGAGTATCCGCCGCAGGTGGAAATTACACTCTTTCATCTGTCCAGAATGCTGTTGGTGGAATCTGTCCTCTTTTGTTGGCATCAGCAAAAACAAGTAATGGTGCTGTTGCTGCTACTGCTGGTGCTCTTACAGATTTAAGAATTAATGTTTCAGTTGGTGGTGTATGTCTAGACTCTATCTCAAAAGGAAATTCTCAAGTTCTGGATTCTCCTCTTGCTCGTAATATCTATCTCTATGTCCCAGCATATACTTTTAACCCAATTTATGAACAGGCATATTTATCATCTCCAGTTAAGACTATTAATTATACTGACATCTACCAATACCAAGTTCTTAATGTGACTGCTGGTTCTCAAATTAATAACTTAATTTCTAACGGAATTGCTAACTTGAAGAGCGTCCTTGTTCTTCCTTTTTATTCTGCTGCCACAAACGCTGTATATACTAGTGGTGGTTTCCTTGCTCCATATTTGTCTCCTTTTGACCCTGCTGGTGCTGGTCCAACTTCCCCTCTATGTCTTCTTAATAATTTCAATATAGTAGTGAGCGGACAGAATATGATTTACAATAACCAACAGTATTCATTCCAAGAGTGGAGAAATCAACTTTATGGTTACAACGCTGTTAATGGAGGTATGATTGATGGTCTAACTTCTGGTCTTATTGACCAACAGGGATTTGAAATGGAATATTGCTATCACTATGTTGATGTCAGTAGAATGCTTCCAGTTGAAGAGGCAGTTCCAAAGTCAATTCAACTTACAGGAACTAACCAGACTCTTAAAGCACTTGACCTTTTTGTCTTCTGTGAATATGGTGTTTCTATCCAGATTGATTCACTTACTGGTGCTAGAGTCTAAATAAAATAAAAATTTAGGCGTTATTTCTTTTTTAATAATTTGCCGTATTTATTTCTTTCCATATAATATATGGAAAGAATCTGCGTCTCTTGTTCTGCTAAACAGAAATCTCGATTGAAAAACGGTCACAAAGTTAGAGTCAAAAAGGGAATGAAAGGAAAAGGAGTTGAATTAATGGTAATGACTCCTAATGCTCGTTTAATGAATAAAGCATTCGGTAAAGAAAAAGGAATTGAAATTGCGTTATCCCCAGAAGAAATCGCTCATAATCAGCAGATGGCATCACAGATGGCCGGACAAGGAATCTTCGGCACTAAATTCGATGATTTCGTTGAAAAGACAATCGGTAAAAAAGCAAAAGATGTTATTTACAAAGGAGCAGAGATAATAAAACCTTTAGCAAAGACAGCAATTACCGCAGGTCTAACTTCTGCCGCAGCAGCAGCATCGGCACTCCAACCAGAATTCGCACCACTTTTTCTAGCAGGAGTTCCATTAGCATCATCATTAGCAAGTGATTATTTAGATAAACCAAGTGATTATCAAGGACAACAGAAGAAGGTAAAAAAACATTTAGCAAAAAAAGAAATCGCAAGTGCTATAGCACAATCAACCGGAGATAATCTCAACTATCAAACAAGGTCTGCCTATGGAAATGCTTTAGCAAATGAAAAAGCATCTATGACAACAGGATTAAGTAGCAGAGGCATTAAAGAAAGAACGATGAGTTCTTATGATAGATATAGATTAGGTCAAGGTCTATATGCTGGTGGAGAAACTAGAGGTGGAGGTCTATATGCTGGTGGTGGATTATTCGCAGGTGGTAGTTGTTGTAGAGAAAAAGCAAGTGTTATGGGAAAAGGAATGTCTCCAGCATCAAGTGCGATGTCTTCAAGACCATTTGGTTCTCATTTCCAATTCCAATTCACACTACCACCAGCGTTACAGAAATATGAAAAGGCAGTTTTTTAATATTAAGTTTAGAATATAAAAATAATATCTAATGATATTAAAAATGAGTTTAACGGATACCCAAATAGAAGAACTTTGTAAGAAAATGAATGTGGATTTAGCAGGTTGTTATTTCAAAGATGAATTACCTCCGTTGGAATTCAATAAGGGATATTTAGTAAATCTGGAAGATGAGTTTAATGAAAAAGGCGAACTAAATGTAGGAAGTCACTGGACTGCTTTCGTTGTAGTCAAATATCCAACAGGAAAGATAGACCCCATTTACTTTGATGCTTTTGGTTGTCCTCCTCCAGAAGAAGTAAAAGATAAAATAGAAAAGTTCGCAAAAGTAAAATATCTTCCACATAATACAAAAGACATTCAATCTATGATGGCAAATTGTTGTGGTTGGTTTTGCGTTGCCTTTCTACATTATCTATCAAATTTCTCACATAGAACAGGAGATGTCTATGAAGATACCGAAACATTCCTTTCTTATTTTGATGACTTGAATACAAGTGTAGAATTTAAAAAGAATGAATATATCTTAAAACATTTCTTTCAATCAAAAGACCCAACATTAAGAAGAGAAATTGAAGTAATAGCAGACCCAAATAATATCACCGAAGATAGCAACGGTGGTATTGATTTATCAAAGGTTTAATCCAACTTGACATATGTATCTAACATATTAGAAGATGAACCCATATCAGTCATAGTTTTCTTGACTGCTTTATTATCTTCGCTGGTAGTCTTAAACTTATTAGTTAAATAAGTATGTCTCAATTGATTTACACCAACCTTCTTATCAAAGATTTTATTAAGGCGTTGGTTCAATTTGATGCTGGATAATTGATTCATTCCAACATCAAAAAGCAAATAATCAGTAGGATTACTCTTAATCCATTTCACTAAAATAGTCTTAAGAGGAGGAGGAATTATAATCTCTTGTCGTCCATAAGTCTTGGCAGTCTTGTATGAATTGAAAATCATTTTGTTACCAGAAATGTAGTTATCAGTTTCTTTATTTATATTTTTAATCTTGAAATCCACAAAATCCTTATTTCGTCTTGGAGGAACGAAAATACCGCCTAAAAGAGACATAATAATGAAATTCTGGATAGATTGAAGGTCGCTGGGTTTCAACGAAGGTTTCTTATAGATGGCATTTGCTTCCTTTTGTAAATTATCGAAAATACTCTTTACATCAGCAGTAGTAACCCAAGACGCTTCTTGTTCGGGAGTTTTTTCTTGTTTATCAATCTGGCGATTATACTCGGCAACATCATCTGCCATTTGTTCTCTAAAATCTTTATTGCCTGTTAGCACAACAAGGGCAGAAAGAATCGTTTTACGCCGATTACAAGGCATATTCTTCAAATCATCAAGGATTTTCTGGGTTTTCTTAAAATTGTCTAAATCAAGAGACCCACCGAAGATTTTCTTGTGGAGGGAATTTAAAACGGAAACATAAGTTCTAATGGAGGAATCCCCTAAAGAACTCCTCGCTTCTCGAATTGCTTTTGATAAAATGTCGGTCATATACTATATATTAGATTTTAATTTTAAATTCTTTAACGAATATAAATATTAATATGCGTATTAATCCTCAAAATTATCTAAACAATAATGTATATATGAGGAGCAGACGAGCAGATTTAGCATATGGATTAGCAAAAGAGGCAGATGTGATTAGATTAATCTCAAGTGAATTTAAATGTGAATTATCAAAGACTCCTAATCAATATTGTTGCTATGATGCGGAAGGAATAGATATGAGACTGGAGATAAAAAGTCGCAGGATTTCTTCAAAAACTTATTCTACAACAATAATTCCAGTTCATAAATCTTTAGCAAAAACAGATGAAAAAAGTCTGGTATTCTGTTTTAATTTCATAGATGGGATTTATTATATTGCGTATGATGCGGATATGTTCTCACAATTTAAAATCTCGAATATAAGCACTTGGAGAGATGGAAGACAAGAGACCCCGAAACCCCACTATGAAATTCCCGTTATTAATCTTAAAAGAATCTCTATAGATAATACAAATAATGACATATGAAATCACTCCATATACTTACCGTCAGGCAAAAAAGTTGGGAGTTATTGTGTTCCCCAGCGAGAATCCTAAATATAAGATAGATATATATGAAGGAGATAGTGGGTTATATATGTTTAGTATTGGTGCGAAAAATTATAAGGACTATCCCACCTATGTTAAAGAAAGAGGAACAGAATATGCGAAAGAGAGACGAAGATTGTATCGCATCAGACATAAAAAAGATTTATCAGTTAAAGGGTCGAGGGGATATTATGCCTCGAAATTACTATGGTAAAGATTGATATTCTACTAACTACTAGAATATCTCTCCAATTTCTAAAATAAAGACTCAAAAATAAAATCAAAAACAAAAAAATAAAAAAATATTTACAAATATACAGACCTTTTTTGTTTTGTTTTGTTTTTACTGGGCGAGGCATCTTGACTGCTCTCGCTGGAGTTCTTCGTTTTCTTGAAGAATTTCCTCTTCAAACCCCTCAACGCAATCGTCACATAAGAGGTCTCCGTCAAGTTGTTCTTCCAACTCATCTGGAAAATAAGAGCAACCACAACAGTCGCACTTAACAGAATCGTTTAGAATGACATCGCATTCAAGACAAACCATCTCGTCTTCTTCTAGACCCGAAGGTTTCAACAAATTAATGTTGAAGAGTTCTTCACAGGCGTAGCATACATCAAAAGTGTTAATTGAGGTCATTCTTGTTAGTTGTTAGTTAGTTCTTGTTAAAATATGCTCCTGAATAATTCTTGAAAAAGGATTTCAATTTTATGAGATTTTGAGATTTTTTTTAATTATAAAGATTGATATTCTAATCACTACTAGAATATCTCTCCAATTTCTAAAATAAAGACTTAAAAATAAAATCAAAAACAAAAAACATTTACAAATTTACAAATATACAGAACCTTTTTTGTTTTAATTCCATTCATCAACCATCTTGTTAAGACTGGTTAATAACCCATTTCTGCTTTTTAATTCGTCGCACCTAATTAAATACTGTTCTTCATCTTCAAACGGGAAATCCAATAACTCGAACAATTCATCTTTAATTTTGGTGGAAATTTCTCTCACTTTAATTTTTAGTTTTGCGTTGTCTTCAACAGTAAGAATCTTTTTAAGAAAGTGAAGCATCAAGTAGAAGTTTTTTAAAATGTTCAAATCCTTTTCAGCGTAGAGACCACACTTGGCAGGACAATCACAAACAGGGTCTTCTTCAATCTCTTTCTGTTGGATTTTTAAGTTCCTGTCAATCATAACAATAAATCTGTCAATTCGAGAGACAACAGAGTTAAGAGCATCGTTCATTAGTGGGTTCATTCTTGTTAATTGTTAGTTAGTTCTTGTTAAAATATGCTCCTAAAAAAAAGATGAAAAAGGAATTCAATTTTATGAGATTTTGAGATTTTATTTTTATCATTTTTTATAATTAAAATAAAATAAAAAATTGAATAGAAAATTGATTTTGATTTGTAATCTACCCCCAAGTAGAATATCTCTCTCAAATGGAACAATTAAACTACCGAAAACTAATTAATCTCAAGAAACGATTTGATAAATATGATTGTGATAACAGTAAAGAAATCCTCGCTGTTATTGACAGACTGATTATAAAAGAAGATATAATAAGAAAGGAGAAAAAGGTTATGTATCAATATGATGATGTTGAATGTGAGACTTGTGGCAAGACTATGTTGAGGGCAAATATTTACAGACATAAAAAAGATGTCTGTAGTTGATTAAAAAAAGAAATGATTTTATATTTTTGATTTTATTTTTGAGTCTTTGAAATAGAAATTGGGGAGATATTCTAATGATGGGTAGAATATCAATCATTTTAATATGAAAATAAAGAAAAAGATTAATAAATCTATCAAATAAACAATAATTAATATGAAAAAATGATTATTATCAAGATTATTGCTATGAATCCTTAATAAAATTAATTTTATTAAGGATTTCCTTATATAATCCTATGTAAAATCAATAATTACTATTAAAAATCATATTATATCTATTAAAATATAGATTAATATTAACTTTTGGATAACAATTAACACATATATCTTCCCATTCCTCTCATCTGCCCTGGTGCTCTTATAAACGCTGCTTCAGGATTTATATTTGTGCCAGGTATTTTTGGAGTATAACTACTACCATATTGTATAACATCTGCCAAAGCATTCTGTGGGTTTGCTACATATTCATCTTTCTTTTGAGTAACAATAGAAGGAATAGTCTTGGTAAAGAAATCAGTAAAGGCATC
>Ga0114975_10002151_pt1 | contig 13570 bp, 19 predicted proteins | sample S_130626_EF_Meta_FD_87031 | JGI IMG/M metagenome (GOLD analysis project Ga0114975, IMG submission 87031) | Freshwater microbial communities from Lake Simoncouche, Canada to study carbon cycling - S_130626_EF_MetaG | ecosystem: Environmental > Aquatic > Freshwater > Lake | place: Lake...
CCAGCACGTCGGCCTGGTCGACCCTGTAGAGAAGATGAAAAACGGAAGAGGTGAGAGACGCACGTACAGGCTTCCTGTTGGTACACAAGAAGGAGAGCACCTCTGCGTCTACGTCTACAACCCCGCCGTGTGCGAGAACGGGACGCTGCCTATTGAAATCAGCACCGTCGATATAAACTCCACTGAAACAACAAGACGCCAGCCCTCGCACCACAGCGCCAAACCAACAAGCGACCCGCCAACCACCGACTTCTGCGTCAGCGTCGAGCCCGACCAGTGCCAGGCCGTGCTCACGTTTCACCACCAAAACATACACAACAGTCACGTCACTCGCCTTTTTAACACAGACGACAACTACCTCGTGGAGCTCCGCATTTTTCTTGTCAATTAGTAACTGTCATACAAAAAGGGTCAGTTACATATAAAAGTTATCAACCTTGCTTGTTAATGTCTGATATTGTCCCAGTATTGTCTGTCGTCGTACATATCCTACACGAGAATGCCAAGTTGGATATGTCACCTATCACACTACATGAACGTGAACGGGTTGGACTGGAACTCGAAAAGGTTGTACCGTTTGAGTATTGGAAAGATCTCAACTACAGTATCGACCAAAGGGATAAAGGTGGGAGTTGGATAAAGATTTACAACTACACTGATGAACGTAGGTTTTTCACTGGCCGATCGACCAGAGAAATACAAGAAGATGTTATGGCAAAACTCGACGCAATTCAGACAGAAGCGTTTGAGGCTTTACAACGTGATGACACGACAATCCTGAGCTTGCATTTGTACCCTTTCGACCACTTTGAGATTCCACAACATATACTAGAAAACACACAAAAATTGAATGTCTCTGAACTACTAGTTGAATTGAAGACCTTAATAAACTAGGGGTCGTGATCCCCACATTTCCCATTACTTTCTGACAAATACATATAAATGTCAACACCAACAAGATTCATGCCACGCAGGAATGAAGGACCACAGTCAGATGCCTCTGATGGATCATATAGTGATTATACTTCAGACTCAGATCATGAAGAAGGCTTACGTTTACCACCGATCCAACGAGAGAGAGACACCAACGCTAAACAAAAAATGATAGAATTACTTCGCAAGTTGAGAGATTTGATTGAACATAATGTCACATAAAACGATGCAGTCAGTTCAGCCTCACTTTTTAGACAAAAAACAAGTCCTACATATAAAACAAACACCCAGCCACTGCATCTGTAACAATGTACACGCGCATCGTCAATGACATGAACAAGCAAGTTGCTCTCGGCACGTCGGGAGAGGGCAGGAACAAGTATTACTGCGGCCAGCATTTTGGCATGGTTGCACTCCCTGGGTCGGACGGATACTGTGGTCCGGACGATGGACCACAGTGCGACTCATGCAAGCGCTTCACAGCGCGAGTCCCCGCAAACATCGCCGAGATCGCCCGTCTGCGTGCTTTCAACCTTGAACAGACGAGGATCATCTATCGTCGACAGAAGGAGCATGACGAAGAGTGTACTCAGCTTCGAAAGGAAGTCGATCTGCAGAAGAAGAGGATCCGTGAGCTCGAGGCCGCCTCCGGGGCCAAGACTGTCGACGAGTGGACGCGTCAGTGCGACAAAGTGTGGCCCGCCCTGTACAAGGTCGTGGCAAAGGGGTTTCACCCGGACAAGACTGACGGCAATGAAGATGCGACTGAGTTCTTTAAGTTCGCGAATGCGAAAAATGAGGTTTACGTAGACAAGAAGCGTCAATCCACCACCGAAGGAGAAGGGGTGGTCGCGCCCGAGGCTAAGCGTCAGAAGATCAACGATGTGCACAAAATTTTGGCGCAATGGGACCTCGAGAGCGAGGCGACGTGGCTCTTTGAGCAGGGAGTGGAGTGTGTCGATGACTTGAAGTTTCTGGAGGAGATCGACGTCAAAGACCGTAACCCCAGACTCAAAAACCTCATTGTGATGGTTAAAGAATGCATGTAGTCTGTGTTTCATGGAGTAGGGTTCATTGAATAGGATCCTGTATTGCTACATAAGTATTTGGCATACACAGTTTATTGAATAAACGTTATGACAATACCAGTGGATTATTCAATAGAGTATGTGAAAGTGATACACGTCAGTACACACCCATTCATCTGCACTCTCATGTGTAACATATATACGTCTGACAAATTGAGTGTATGAGTCTTAAAAGTGAATTGAGACTTATGTTGGACGTCTTGCAGAGTCTCGGTGCTCATCCAATGGATGGTTACCGCCGGACTCCTCACACAGATCAACCCGAAACTTTGAGATATGAAGGCATTCATCCTGGATTGTATAAAGGTTATACGGAAGAGTGTACCTATGCCAGGGGGATCAGATTCGGGTCAGCGACTATGAAGTACGATAATGGTGACGAATATGATGGCCAATGGGACAGAGACCATTTTCACGGACAGGGCACATTTTCAAAAAAGAACCCAATACGTGACGGTTATGTGTGGCAATTTGTCGGTGAGTTCGAGCAGGATTTTCCCAAGTCCGGTACATTGAGGGAATGGTTAGGTGGTGGGGGAATCTCAGAAACTCAATCAGATGTGTGGCAACGCAAAACGGTTTTTGATCAAAAACCAACACGACCACCCCGAGAATTCATAAGACCATTGCCCGGTACCACATATGTCACGGGTGGTGTATGAAATCGCTCCTGTGCTTCTGCACTTCCTTTACCACCTCCGACAAAGTCCATTTTCTGTTCTGTTTTGGAGGAATCCATTTCCCCATTTCGTCGATTACGTTCTCTAGCCTATCCTTCTGTCTATTGTACTCGTCCCTCGAAAACAAGCAGCACACGATCAGGTACTCCTGATGCTCATCAAGACTCACATGCGGCCACAAGTCCCCGATGCTCGTGTTCATCACGACGCGTGCCCTGTTCCACGTCATGCGCTCAGGTTCATTCTTCGAGCAGATCCCGAACCCGACCGCGCAGTCCTCGTCGTCCAGCCGCATCCATGGAAACTTCGAGACAATGAGCTTCTTAATCGTATACTCTGGATCCAGCGTCACCCGCTGGTCTGTCTTGACGTACGACGGCGACACGCTCACCACTCGCACGTCATACTGCGCAAAGCTCTCCAGCGTTTTCAGCATCCGCAACACGTTTGGCATGACGGAATAGGTGCCCCGTTTTATAGATAAAGGAGTAATTAGCTTAGAGTGAATATGAGAGTGGTCAATGCAATCCATTATAAACAATTTAATTATCAACGAACTACTTCATCATTTCAAGACGAAGTAGGAGTACAGACATATCACCCACTCCCTCTGAATCAAGAGTTACGGGCGTTTGACACTTTCGTATAAATTTTGTTATGGTACCTATACAGTTAAGTACACTTTGTTTGTCCTTATCCCAATTTTCCTTAATTTCTTCGCCGGATGAAATGTGTCCGTCAACATGACGCATCAGCGTCTGGGACTGAGCACGACCCAACTCTGTCCAGAAAGATTTTTCAGACACACTTGTCTCATCCTCGTTTTCAAACCCGGTTGTCGGATTCACGACCACATCCTCCAGTGTATTCATTATCAAAACAACCATTTCGAACCCATTCACCAATGACTGTAAAGTATTGGAGAGTTCTCGATCATGTACATCAAAATCGGTATTTATTTCAGGATATGGATGTCTCATCCCCTCCAGTATGATTCCATACTCTCTAGAAATAAAATGTGAATTGGGCATTTGGTCTTCAATACTTCTAATAACATTAAATTCATTCTCTAGTCTGTCAATCACTGTAGGTATAGTCTTGCGCGCGAGTGTATGTATTCCAACAGTCCCACGTTCTTTGTCCGTCCATTTTTTCAGTATGTTCACCAAATCTTCTACTTTGTAAATTACTTGCGACACTAGCACACCCAAATTAATACACTCGTGAATCAGTGTGACTGTTCTCACATCGACATCAGATTCTCTCACCCACGGCATTTGTATACTAAACAGTCTCGTAAATACCATGAATCAAATATATGTAAAAAATATTCTTATATGTGGATAGGCTCATATGCATCTATTTCATCGTGCTGTTTACTTTGCTCGTCAACACAACCATCTTTTTGCTCAGGTCCTCAAAACGCTCGATCAGGGCGTCCATTCTCATGTTCAGTTGACCGTTCACTTGCTTGATCTTGTTCGACAGGTCCCGGTAGTCCTCTTCACGAGTCAGGATCAGCAATTCGAGCTCCTTTCTTCCCGTGTCGTCCATTCCTTTATCAGTCGTGTGCTAAATAAAGGATTCGCAGATCATGTGTATATGAGCGCGAATCAATATCTCAGAATTATCCATTCTCTACACATACATTTCAGTTATTTCCTGGAAATGTCACTCGAATCCGTCAGCATTTTCAATTTGTCTAGCAACGCTGCACTCGATTGCTGAAATGGCGAAATATCGTTAGTGGTCCTTTTACGAAAGAGTGAGCTTGATGATATCTCATCTGGAATTTGGAATCCCTCTTCGGTTTTCAAACAGAACACCAGTCTTGACATAGCATACGGTTGTACATCCGCAAACGCCGTTTTCTGAAAGTCATTCAGAACCTCCATAGCCTCCGATTCGGTCGTATGGTTCATGGTGTTGTAGACCATGAACCATGCCCTCGTCATACTAATATTTTCGAATCTTACTTTCAGCTCTCGCCAATACTCAAACGGGACAATGGATTCCAGTTTCAACCCAACCTGTTCTTTCCTTGAAATTGGCGGCATCGTGTACTCGGCAAACCACTGACCAGCACTGTCCATAAAATACACGACCACTCCCAGATTATTTTGTATATCTTCCCGTGAATATCTCATCAATTCTTCAGAATCCCCCCGCGCATTTTTTTTATGTACTACTCTATCTCTAACCAAATCCCATCCCCGCCCCTCCACTACTTCTGGTATAGTGCCCAAATCAATCCATACCAAATTGTTTTCATCGTCATATCGAAATTGATTTTTCATAGTGTCCCACTCCTTCAATATATCTGTGTCAATCGTTATTGATCTATGAATATAAGCGATCAACTCTTGAATCTTTGATTCAAGTCGTTCTGGACCATCACACATCAACAACGCAGCTTTGGTTATTTCTCTATACAGTGTCTCATTAAACAGAAATGTCTTTATTGTGCTCATGACACGTTCTTGTGTCGCTTTTTCTTCTACAACCCCCTGTTTCCACTTTTTCATCTGTGTTTTCAGAGCCGATATGTAAACTTCTTCGAGTGAAATTGGCATTACTGTAAGGTGTAGTGCTTTTATATACATCTCATACGATAACCACGGTATGCACGTCGACGCCCCCTTCATGTGTGCAATCACAGTCTCCATATGTTTCCTCCTGTGACGCACTATCGTTGCTCTCTATGAGTTGGTCTAGTAGCTCGTGGACGTCATTCTTAGATATGTACGTTTGATAAGACTGCATGAACGCGCGCAGCGCAGGATTGATATGCTCCCATACTGCTTTGCAGAGAGCCCTCTCATTTGCAATGCTCGCGTTTTGTTTATATGCGTCATAGTATCTGCGGATGCCACCAGGCATTTTACCCCCGTAGCTTCGAATGAGTTCTACAGCCAGCGACGTGCACGTCTCCACCCGCATGCATCCGCAGTGCTCTTCACTCTCACCCTCGCAAAAGTCGCCCTTCTTCTCACGTGGCATAGTGCTCAGACGCAGGTGTTTAATACGCTACTGATTTATTCATCTCTCTCTAGCTTCAGATCCTTGAAATCTTTGATGTGATCCAGAATGAACCAGATGGCGTCTTTGACAGCTGCGTCTATGAAAAGTCCGCCCCGCTCCGTAACAAAACCCTCCATCAACGCGTTTGACCAGCTGAATATTTCGCTAAAATTCTTTTCCAAAATCTCTTGAAATCGCACACATGCCCTCCTGTTAATATTTTCTTGTGAAAGTTTCGGCACGGTCTTGTTTTCAGTGGCCAGCACGAGATCGCCAGAGAATTTCCCAAATGTCCCCCACTGTCTTCTTGTATAAAAAACCAACCCAAAAGCACCCAGATACCCCTTCCCCGGATTCTTCTTTTCTGTGAAGCTTGTTATGTCATGTTTTCCCCTCTTCCTGACCGTCTTTTTGTCGATTTCCTCCCAGTCTAACGTCTCCATCCACTCGATAATGTCCAATATGATCTGAAAACCGACTGCTTCCTTTTCTTCTTGTGACATATCTTGTATCATTTTTGAGATATTTTTTTTAGAAGCATCGTCTCTCTCCTCGATCAAATTCTCCAATTCCTCCAACAGTTTTTCTACCTTAGACATGCACATCTCAACAAACGCTTAAATAGAATCTAGAGGTGATGTGTCAAGGGCATATCACAAACATATAAAAGACCCGAAATCTAGACACATGACGACGTATACAGTCCGCAATCATCCCGAACTCGACGAGATCGCAAAATATGACAAGGATAAACTCGTCGAAGTAATTGAGCAATACAATCAATGGTATAGCCAACATGTGAATAATGATCATAGAATCCATGGCAGCCAGTACCTCTGGTCATATGCCATTTATAACATCAAAGATTATTTAGATGAGAATATGGTAGAAAAACTCACCACACTTGAAGAGACAAAAGGTTCTGTGCAAAAAGGATCGTATTCAGTGTACCCAGTTAGTGAATTATTGAGCGCAATTGACACTATACGCCGAGCGCTTCTAGAGGAAAACGTTTATCCAACACTATCAAAAATGCAACCCCCACTACTTATGGATATTCTGAACAAACTCGAACTTTGCACTCGACGTGTAATTCAAAACACGAGTATACGAAGACTCCATGAAAAATCATGGACACACGCCGACGCTCTCGCCAGTAATCACGGGGGTCACTCGCTCAGGGTCACGGATGCTGGAGAGAAAGAACCGGTGACGAGACTGAGCCACCTGTCAGCAAACACGTCGTCGCTCCTGTGGGACATGAAGCAGTTGTGTGTGTGAAGCTTCATTAACAAATGACTACGTATAAGAGCTGATGTGTCAATCACTCATTTTTCGCAACAGTGTACTGATATGTGCTTGTGGGTGAATGGTACACTGTGGGTTGGACCGAAACCAGGATCTCGGTTTTTGTGATGGTTGGACAGGTTGTGACGGTTGGATGGGCGGTAATGCCTGGACGGCTGTTTCCTGTTGTGTGGAGACTCTTGTTTCTAGGTCCTGGAGACGCTTGAGTATTGCAGCCTTGTCTGTGTCATATGCCGCCTTATCGAGGTAAAATCCTTTGATTTGAGACTCCAGGGTGGAGATTCTTTCATTGAAATTTTGCCTGTCTTGTCTATATGCTGTGTGATTGTTTTGTGACTCTTTGACTCCATACTCCAGGACCATGACTTTTGACTGTAATTCTCGAACTTCTTGCTGCAGGGATGTGAATGCGTCAGACGCTTGAGTTGTAGCAGGGTGTGTTGCCTGGGGGGTTGACACAGAGGGTCTCTGCACCGGATCGCCGAAGTTAGATTCAACAAGGTCGCAAAGGGAGTCGAAGTCCGCGACACAGGCTGGAAACTGACTCTTGTATTTTTTCGCTCGTTCGAGTCGGGGAATCAGGTCACGCTTGATGATGGTGATGGCGTCCACAAGACTCATTGTTGATTTGACCAGGGTATATCCAATATCATCATTCCCGTATCCCGTTTTGGTTCTAATCTTATGCCAAAAGTCCTCGACACATTGTTCAATTAGCAAATAAAATTCTCGGTCACTACTGGGAAGACTTTCATAGAGGGAGTACAGTCCCGCTACCACATCAGAGACAATAGATGCTTGTGGCGTTGACATATCACGGACTATATATGCTTTTATATGAGACTTACACAATGAACAGAAACTCATACTTTATTGAATGCCGTTTAATAACTAGCTATCTTGTTTTGTATGTCTGTGTGAAGTAGAGCGAGCTCTTCGCGAACCAGCTCAAGATTAGCATCACGAGCACGCAACATCGCCTCCAGCCTCTCGTTCTCTTCTTTGTACCTCAAACTCACATTCTCATGCCACCGCATCACCGCGTCCTTCCTCGCGATCACTTCTTGGTCTCGCGAGATCTCCGCCTCCAGCCTCGCAATCGTAGCGTTTAGGCTCGCAATCGTCCTGTCCATGCGCGCGATCGTCTCGGTGTGCGGAGCCACTTTGTTCCGGAAACTCAAGCGCGTGCATAGGTTTCCCATGCGGTCTTAATTTCTGATGTCCTGTCTCACAATGTCTTTTATACTCATTGGTAGTAACTGCAGACGCAAGCCTCGTATAGATCGCCCTCGCCCTCTAATGCCAAGCTACACACAAAGCGCGTGTAGTTGCCTCAGCAGATCGCTTCTTTTGTCCTGTGTTCGAGTCTTTGTGGAACTCACAATCCCTTGACTTGAGGTGTACGAGGCATAGCTCATCAGTTGATTCTTAATATATGTTTCCACATCTTCGTTCATTTCTTCACGCGACTCTCCGTACATGGATTCAATTTTTTTCATGACGTCTATGAGAGCATTACGGAAACCTTCCACCACGGAGGCATAAATTTTATATTTTCGTTGATTGATTCGGCTGTGTACTGCCAACTTGAATACTAAATCTTTTAGTCTTGCATTGTACTTCAATCTATGCTCCAGGTAAGCATTTTTAATTTTAGCTTCAGCACATACCTCCGTCCACTTCTTGCCACCCACAACGATGGACAGGTATTTCTCCTCGGTTTCCGTCGGAATAACGTCCATGTCTCCGTCATCCATGCACATCCTGTACGTTTCCATGAAAGCGCAGTATGTCCCATAGTCCAAGGGGCGTGTCGGAAGTTGGTGGTAGGACACACAGGCAAGCCGAAGTTCCTCTTTTACTTCGTGAAAAAAGCTCTCATATTGCTCCTTCACACCATCAAGCCACTCCCAGTTCTCCACACCCTCCTCTGCGTGGTAGGCCTTTTCGGGGGGAACTCCACCCCATTTGTACTTGAATAACAAACGAAAACATTTTCTGACACGATCGTATACTTCAGCACTCCGCCTTAATTCGGCGTCATGAAATGATATCAAGTCATGTATCTCAGTGAATACTTGCAGTGCATGATCTTCCGTTAACATATCACGGATTATACAAGCTTTTATAGTACCCAACTCACATTTCACACGACTTCTTCCAATTCCACTGAAATATATATTAAAGGGATATGTGTATGTTATATGTCAGAGAAATCGATTACAGCTTATTTGATGGAAACGTTCTCTCCTGAAATTACAGAAAAAATTTGTCGTGAACTGAACCTGAAAGAAGTAAATGACATATTGGATGTACGAGACAGTCAGATAGAGAGTCTTCATGTGTTAGCACCATTAAAAAAAATTTTCAAACGCATCCGCGACAAGCTCATACATGATGCGAAAGTTTCTGGCTGGCTAGAACGATTAAGGGAAAACGTCTGAGGAAACTCACTATTCAGGTGCGGTGTCAATGCCAGCCGTGTCAAGACCAGTCACCGACATGCTGCAGGAATTGAAGAGTCATGAATGAAGTTGTTGTAGAACTCGAATAGAAATCTCTCATTTATTATTTAAGAGATTGCTTCCACACACATCTTGTAACATGTCCAAAATCACGGACTGGATTGACGACCTGGACCAGGCCGAGCCGGTGTCCAAGGCAGAGCTCGACGCTGAGCTCGACGCTTGCTTGTCCAAATACCAAAAGGACAACGACGCGCCGCTCTCACCCACCATGCGCACGATCGCACACAAGCTCGCCAAGAAACGCGGCAAGACGCCTGCGTACAAGGGCATCAACTTCGGCCTGGTCATGCAGACACGCGTAACTATCAGCCAAGCGCGCAAGGACATCAAGGAAATCAGTGCTCTCACGCAGACCTCCAAGAAGAAGTCGGTCAATACTAAGACCATATACACCGACGCCATGTACACCATCCCCGGCGAGTTCCACAAGAAGTGGTACCCATGCAGCATTGTCAAGAAGGTCCGCCACGGATACCTCATCAAATGGCTCGACGGCGACAAGAAAGACACCTTCAAGCTCCCGCAGCATATCAGGCTGGAGTAGGAACTAGAACATACGCGTTTATTATGTTTTATGATTAAAATCGCCAATCTTATGTCTGAAAGCATTTTCAGTTACACATGCTCAATGTTCGATACTCATCCCCAGAGTCTCCAATTCCATCAGCAACCTTCTCGTATATCCCCCAGACCCAGGAAATTGTGTTGACAGAAAATATGGTTGATTTTCTGCTATTACTGTTGCGAAATCAACTGTATATTCGATTTGTCGTCGACACATAGGGCATTGCCTCAAACGGTCACTGCATTCTATGCAAAGACAGTAGTGCCTGCATGGATCCAGTACCACTTCGCGCCCTCGTTCTAAGCAAACTACACACGTCCTGTCTTTCTTGCTCCACTTCAACCGCAAATCTCCCAATTTGAACCTTACGATCCATACAAAATCAACTTTTGTAAGGTCAATGACTATACTCTCCAAAAACTGTACAGCTACACCTACATTGATTAAATGTTTCTCATGCATCAACAAGTCTTCACGTTTCTCTGGTTCAACTTTTGACCACCTGTCGTATGTGTCCTGGACCTCGGGTTCAATTTTCAACCAGCTGTCGTGTATAGTTTTCCATAACTCAAGCACTCTTGCAGCGTCTTTCGCAATAGCACTTACATTATTATGAAAAGTCTGAAATGCAGCACGCATGTCTACATTTTCAACAGGAATCAGTTCGTATGTTCTTTGACAATCTCGTTCCAACTTTCTCATGTAAGACCTCACGAAGCAGTATTTCTCCTCAGTGGACGCATATGGGACCTCCAGCATCTGCTTTTCCACTGTGATTCGATGCCACGCCCCATCTCGACCTATCATCTCCCAGCATCCATTTTTCAAGACATGAGCCTGCCACTCCTTCCCGTCATCTAGTCTATTCATCACGGTATTCAAAAAAACCTCGGCGGATTCTAGACTCTGATACACCCCATGTTGTCCTATACCTAAGTATTTTTCCCTCATCTTCAAGAATACACCGTATGATCCATTAATTAAGTGCTCCAATTCAGTCGTAAGTTGCTCACTTGGAGAATAATTTAGAGATGTTCCACCACGAGCGTTTTTATAAAGCACCTTTTCGTACATGACTTCCACGACCTCCCAGAAGTTCTTATATTCTGTGTGTGCGCTCCTTTGCAACGATTTCTCTCTACACTTAGCATTCACACTTGAAATCAGATCCACCATTAATTTTTTTTTGTCTTCTCTGGACACATATGTCAGTGTGTCTTGTAGCTCGGTCATATCACGGACACTGAACCCTTTAATATGAACAAAATCGTAGTTTAGTCTAATGTTATAAACTTCAGGTGCGAACACCATACGTGTGGTAGACTGGACGTCGGGCACTGAAAATGTTTATTAATAAACACACATGCATGAACCTCACTCACTCAAACCTGATAGTTGACGCCATCGTCCACGTGAGCACAGTAGGTCGCCTTCTGATCAGGGTACAACCAGCGGCCCTCCCCCTGAATGTACTTGGCTTTCACCGTCACATAGCGCCCGAAATACACGAAATATGGATTCCAGAGCACAAGGGTGGTACGAAGAGCGGCACGCGTCTCCTTGATGGCATCCTCAACGGGATCCTCCACAGTTTTGTAGTCCACAAAACGTCCCTGGAACATGTGCACCTTCATCCTCTTAAGACGGATTTGCATCACAGCGTTCACTTTCGATGAAACATAATCTGCCATGCTTCAACACATCACCGACATATATAACTTTTGTGATTTCTTGATACACACCACACCGGTAGATTTTCATGACTTTTATTTATATCTCTATGCGAAAAACTTATTCAATAAAAGAACACAACCGAGATAGCAACATCGCCCGATACATGCTACACTCACTCGCTCCAGGTGGAGGATACACAATCTCAAAATCCTTCGGACCTGGGGGTCCTGATTGTGATAGCATTCGATCAATCTCCACAATCATTAAATCTCTCACATGTATATCCTGTTGGTTCCCATTTCTTGTACTAAGAGAGCCAACAATCCGTCTCAACTTCTCTGTCAAAGACGCGATGCTAAGCTCCCTCCCACTATCTTCCGTGTCTCTCATAAACTCGCGCAACCATCCACACACATACCACACATCTCTCTCACTGATCCCGGCCATGTAAGTCTCGAAACACCCGTTATATATCACCTTCATACATTTTCACACACATATCGCCATATCGCTATCAACATCTATCATATATGTCTGTATACACACACCCGTCCCGTCTAAGTCACATGTATTTATATCTCCATGTGAAAAACTACCTTATCAACAATGTTCTTGCAATTGATGAAGTAAAACTTGCAAATTCGACCCGTGACCTGACTGACGCATACTGGCTGCGGGTGTGGGATAATCATTAACGTCGACGGTGTCGCCCTCGTGGATATTGTAATGAGCGAGTGTCTGCGTGTCTTGCACAATTCGGCCGTTGTAAGACAAGCAAAATTGCGAGGCAAGTCTGCCTAATAGGCGAGCAAGCGTTTGTTTTATGACGAGGATGGTGGTATCTGCGTCGAACTGGTACGCTCTGGTGGTGCCTTGGAACGAGATAAAGAGCTTCATGACTGGATGTGAAACGTCTTAAATATGTATTTAGCGCGACTCCCGCCGGTCAATTTTCACACACATATCGCTATCAACATCTATCATATATGTCTGTATACACACACCCGTCCCGTCTAAGTCACATGTATTTATATCTCCGTGTGAAAAACTTACATACCCAAAACCTTTAACTGGTTCAGTAAACTTACGGTGTTATGTCCCTCTCTCCACTCATTCATTTCGTCTAAATACATATCTACATTCGGGGGGAGGGTCTCTCTCGAGTCCACCGGAGTCCTCCTGCCACTAGAAAATCTCATTATGCAAGTCACAATGTCTAAAATCTCATACACATACCCACGAGTTTCCAATTTACGGATAAAGGGCTGACACTCTGGACTTTTCAATACCTCTATGACTTCCTCACTCACTTCAGCAGCATCTAATCCCTTTTGTATAGTGACGTTGAGTCTCTGTAGGCATCTCCACACCTTGGCTGATTCAGGAAATTTCCACAGCTTGTCTGCTTCAACAATGGGCAAGTGGTAGTCTATCTTGGGTTTATACTCAACGGCGTACAATTCACAATACACAGACAGCAATGAGCATGCATGGCGAAAGTCTCTTGGATTTCGCGTCTCCATACCACACACATGTCCTCGTGTTATATATCAACACCCATTTCTCCAGTGAGTACAGTCATCCATACACCAGTCACTCCATTTATTCCATCATTTAGTATGTCACTGTATCCCCACCCGTCCCGTCTAAGTCACATGTATTTATATCTCCGTGTGAAAAACTGTATAGATCGCCCTCGGGGGGGTCCCTCATATATATACAAGCGACCGATTATCACACGAAACGAAATCTTCATTTTCAATATGTTCTGCA
>Ga0114975_10002152_pt1 | contig 13569 bp, 13 predicted proteins | sample S_130626_EF_Meta_FD_87031 | JGI IMG/M metagenome (GOLD analysis project Ga0114975, IMG submission 87031) | Freshwater microbial communities from Lake Simoncouche, Canada to study carbon cycling - S_130626_EF_MetaG | ecosystem: Environmental > Aquatic > Freshwater > Lake | place: Lake...
TAATTGAAAGAAAAAGTGTTCCAAAAAGTATTTTGGGTTTTCAATTTTGGACATTTTTTTTGTCCATTTTTTGAAAATCCGAAAAAGTCTTGAAGAAAAGTAATCTTTGTTACCATAATTGAAAATTAGCATGTGACTACCAAAAAAATAATTTCCGGTTTGTTACGACAAAAATTTTGTGTAGATTTTAAAAATTTTTTCTCAATAGAAATTAATGGCAACTTTAGGCAATATTTTTCCAGCAAATCCAGCACCAAAATTTTATTGCAATAATTGTGACTACAGAACGTCTCGTAAAAGTAATTACGAAGAACACCTTTTAACTGCAAAACACAAACGGCAATCATTTGGCAATCTTTGTCAATCCATTTCCAGCAAAAACCAGCAACCAATAAAATATTCATGTCAATTTTGTGGCAAAGAATACATTGATAACTCTGGTTTATGGAGACATAAGAAAAAATGTAAGCTTGAAAATAATGAAATTGATAAAAATATTGTATTACAAAACGAATCCCTCAATTTTGACACGAATGTAGTATTGGATTTAGTCAAAAAAAACCAAGAGTTTCAAAAAGAAATGTTTTTAGAAATGCAAAAACAAATGTTTGACTTTATGAAAGACAAAATAGGTGATAATAACTCTACTAATATTATGAATCACAGTAACAACAAAACATTTAATTTACAATTCTTTTTGAATGAGACTTGTAAAGATGCCATGAATATTAGTGACTTTGTAGAATCAGTGAAATTGCAGGTATCGGATTTGGAGAATGTGGGGAAAGTAGGTTATATTGAAGGCATTTCCAATATAATAATTAAAAACTTAAAAGCATTAGATGTAAATAAACGCCCTGTTCATTGCGCTGATCAAAAGAGAGAAGTTATGTATGTAAAAGATGAAAATACATGGGAAAAAGAAGATGAAAATAATAAGAAATTGCGCAAAGCTATTCGTATGATTGCTCATAAAAATATCTGTATGTTTAAGGATTTTAGAGAGAAATATCCTGATTGTGAGAACTACGATTCTAAGAAAAATAGTCAATACAATACAATCGTCTATGAATCTATGGGAGGAAAAGGAGATAATGATTATGATAAAGATACTAAAATCATCAAAAAAATCGCAAAAAATGTAGTGATTGATAAATCTAATACATAAATGATATAAAAATATTATACCATAGTTATTATGGTATAATATGAATAATAATAATAATAATAGCCCTAGCCCATTTAGTAGTCAAGAACCAAACCCTATAGAACAACGTAACACTTGTCGCTTAACATGTTTTGTAATAATAATAGTGATAGTGTTTTTGATTATATTTACATGTATATAATTACAGATGATTACAATAAGTGTAATCGTATTTTCTTTTTGAATTTTTCTTCATTATTGAATAAATATAATTTGAATTTTCTATTATCATAATTTTCCATATTTTCTCTAATTGTTATTCTTGAATTCATTTTTAATTCCGGTAAAAATACTATATATTGATACAATCCATCATGTCTTATGATTTTATCAAAAATATAACCATCATACTCTTTATTTAATAATTCTGGTTTATTATTACATAAATCAAGCAAAGAACAATCTATTTGTATTTTTCTAATAGATCTCATAGTGGTGTTAATATATTCCAAATCATGTAACCATTTGTTGTAAAATTCATCTACTTTTACTGATAAAGAAATTAAATTCAATACTTTTTGAAACTGAATCATATTCAATAAATCAACTAGACGTCTAATAGGACTTGTAATATGAATGTAAGCTTCCATATCAAGTATTTCGTGCCTTGTTTGCTGTCCATTGGATATTTCCGAACCGTCTATGTATTGACCAGCAGTACTATTCCATATTTTTACAAAATTAACAACATCATTTGGTAAATGAGATGGTAATGGTTTATCAGTGTTGTTATATTCGGAAGGTATTTTACCTATGGCAGAACGAAAAATTCCTGTGTTATGTTTTAATAATTCCATTGCACATTGATAATTCATCAATATCATTAAATAAGTCACTATGTCATGACTGTCTTTGATATTATAAATATATTTGAACTTAGTCGCCAAATTTTGTACAACATCTAATAATTCGTGATAATGTTCATCTTGTAGTAATTTTTCTTCTTCGTAAATATAATTTTTACATACTTTAATAAAACTATTGCAATATTTTGTATCTATAATTTCATTGTTTACAATATATAAATCCATTGTAAGAGCAATTCGCGTAACATTTTCTTGCAAACTACATAAACCTTCTGATAAAATAGTAGGAATCATAGGCCGTCTTTTGTCAGGCAAATAAATAGTAGATACTCTTTTTGAAAAAGAATCCCATAAGTTCAAAGCATCAATCCATATGGATACATTTGCTATGTAAACACTAATTATGTATTTATTTTCACCATTTTTTTTTACACTAAAAGCGTCATCAAAATCCAAACATTTTTCTGGATCAATTGAAAATATATGCCATTCTTTTTGATTGCTCCGATCTTCAATTGTTTTATACCTATCTTTAATAGTTTCAATAAATACTTGTTGACATTTATTTTGGATAGTCTTTGAAGTATCTTTTTGAAATTTTTGTAATGATACATTTAAACTTTTACAATAAAGTTGATATTCATAAAAATTATCCAGTAAATCTACTGGACCAATTACATTATTTAATTTACCATATGGATGCTTATCTTCCCATTCATTAAAAGTAAAAGTAACATATAAATTAGTAAATATTTTTGAAAAACCTATACTTTTTATTTCGTAAGGAATTAAAAATGCTGGTATTCTTATATCGTCAGGCATACATTTGTACAATAATTTTCCATTTTTCCTTCCATATGTTTTATTGCCAGCGATTATTAATACTCCCGCAATAGCAGGACCTGTACGTATGGATGAATGTAGTATATTTACTTTATTTTTTTCAAATGTAAATACATCATTTGAAAATAATTTACTCTCAATTGGATTAATTTGTAAATCTTTTTTCTCAAAATTATTTGAATCGTATATATTCCAATTAGTATAATTACGATTCTCTAAAACAATTTTAAATGTAACCATTTGCTAATATAATATATTAATTTATCTTTAACTTAATTGAGTTGTATATCATTTTAATTATAAAATAAAAATATAATATATATATAATGTCTTTACAACAACGTTCTAAACCAGAAAGGAAGCATAAAACAAGCTATATTATCCCATATAGAAAAACTGCTAGTGTAGTTCCACTGGCTAATGATAATAATAAAAGTATTGATATAAATCAAATAACTTTATCTTTTGATCCAGATAGGAAAATTACTCTAAAAAGTTTAGGTAATTATCTACGTCATACTAGAGGTTCGCAAATTCACAACGGAAATGTTAACTCATCTAGACATCATGGTGGTAAAATAACTAAAAATACAAAGAAATATAAATCAAGAAAGAATAGAACAAAACGTAGAAAATACAAATTAGTTAATAAAACTTTAAAAAAAAATTGAATACTTTAATTGGCAATTAAAATGATAAATAATAAAAATAAACAACTTTAGAAATGGAAAATACTAATTTATATGTAATACCGAACAACGGTTTAATTTTAAACAAATATAAGCGAAAATGCTCGTTTTGTAATTGTGAAGGACATAATGTTTCATCATGCAATGACGAACTATTAGTGAACAGCAATAATTATTTAATATATCTTAAAAATAATCTTTTGGTGCTTCATAATAATAACAGGATATTGGCTATTCAAGACTTTGAAAAACACATATATGATTATTATACTTATTGTGATAACAACATAAAACTTTTAAAATCAATAGCATGTCGTTTTTATAGTATTAGATTACGTTCTTTATTAATAGTAACAATAAACAAAATAATTTTACGTTTATTTGATATTAATATAGCATGGTTAACTTATAATGAATACAATTTAGTTCCGTTTAATGAAAATACTCCAATAAGAATAACTACTATATTGCATGGGATTTTATTAAATTTAACAAATGATATTATGCATAACACAATAACGGAGACAAATTATGATATCAAATTGGAAACAATTGTCAATACCAATAAAGAAGTGGAGTGTTCAATATGTTATAATTCATTAAAAATAAATAATTGTGCTTCGTTTGAATGTAAACATGAATATTGTATTGATTGTACTGAGCAACTCATCATTAAAAAACATACTGATTGTCCCTATTGTAGAAATAAAATTAAAAATATAACTTGTTATAATGAAGAAAGTTATAACAAATTAAGAAATAATTTATTTATTTAGCTATTTGTATTTGATCGTAGTTTTTGGTGTGTTGAATGTTATTATATCAAGTTATATTATTTTACACTATAAAATAATTATAACTATCATTCTAATAACATAGATATCAAAACAACAACGGTATAATGTTTGTATTCTCATTTTCATTTTTTATACAGTTGTGTGGGAAGTTGTAGTTGAAACAGTTGGAGATGCACCTCCTCATCCTCCTCTCATATGTTTCCTAGATTTTCTACTTTTCTTTGATTTGTTTATTTTACGCATACTTTTACTCTTGCGCATACTTCTCTTTTTTGTTTTTCCAAAAACATTTAAAAAAGAAAACATGGATTTCAATGATTTTACCATTTATACATAAAACAAATATTTTATTTTTATTAGTTAATTTCTGCACCAAAATTTTCATATTCCATTATTGGTTTAGGCACTTCTTTAGATTCGCTTTTATTATCGTCATTATCTAAATCATTTATGTTTGTTGTTGTTTGAATATCTATTTCACTTGCATTACTAGTATTACTAGTATTAGTATTGTTGTTATTGTTATGATTTTCATCCTTATTCACTGTATTTTTTAACACATCAACCGAAAATTTTTTTGTAACATCTCTCTTAATATTTTGTAATTGAAGAATATGCATAGATATATAAGGTGTAATTGCTAAATTATTGACATATGTTCTATATTTAAAACAAGAAATACTACTGTTATTACTAATAAATCTTATACTGTACCACCAATGAGAAGGAATATAAAGCATTTTACCTTTTGTTAATTTTAGTTCTAGACATTTCAATTTTTCAAAATCAGCAGCATATTTAGTTTGTACTTTCCATGGATTTATAGGAGATCTAAATTCAAAATTTTCATAATCATAATCAGGATATAAATATTTTATGCTATGTGGTGGTGTCATTTTAATTTCTACAGAACCTTCTGTACATAAAAAATAATTTCTGTAATTTATTTCGTATCTAAAAGGCGTATGCGTTCCATTACTTCCTAACATTATATCATAATTTAAATTAGAAACCATATAAGGACGTAAATATTCATCGTTGTATCTAAAATTTTTTATGACACCTGTATCATTTAAAAAATCAAAATTATTTTCAGAAAAATAAGTAGATTTTTTATCTTCTCTAAATAATTTATCACATGCATGTAAAGGAAGATTTACATATAATTCAGTATTCGCATCAGTTTCATTTATATTTCTAATTTTCATTTCAAATGCGGGATAATTATCTAAAATAAACCTTGAATTGGTAGTTTGTATTATTTTTTCATTATTATAATCAAATAAGACAGGTTGCCTTAAATCACAAATCTCTTCCAATTTATCTTTTGATACGTCGTCTATTTCATATATCTCCAAATCATTACTAGTTTTTAAATGAAATTGTATATGCAAATATATAAACAATACTAAACAAAAAATAAAAAAACTTATAATTATTTTCATTATTACTATACAATAAAAATAATTTTTAACTTATAAAACGAAGAAATAATTATAGAATTACCATTCAAAATTATTTATTTCGTTTATTTCGGGTTTACAAATTTCTTCATTTTCCTCATCACTATGAATTTCTATTAATTCAGGTAAACTATCCTCATCGTCTTCATCTTCTTCTTCATCTTCTTCTTCATCTTCTTCTTCATCTTCTTCTTGTTTCCATTCTTCTTCTAGTCTTTCCCAAGTTGAATACATATAATCATCCAATTCACTTCCTATAATTTTTCTTAATTCTTCAAGTTCTTTTCTATTAGAAGGAAAATTATATGTTTCATCAATTTCTTGTTCTTTTGAAAATATACATCTTCCAAAAAAATCACAACCTTCTTCATCATAAATAGCATTAATCTCAATACCATAATTTTTCTTCATGATACTATAGACACCAATTGGAGGGCTCCATGCGGTTTCAAACGTTATTTCTAATATAAGTTCATCTTGATATTGATTCAATATTTGTACATCATTTGCATCCCATTTTGTTTTCCAAATTTCAATTGCCTTACTATAGTCCCATCCATTTTCATGAATTTCAGGATCTAAATTAAGTGGTGCAAATGTATGAAACCATTTATTTTCTATTATTGAATTTAATAATTTATCATATATTTCTCTTGATGGACAAATAATAGTCGCAAAATTATAACACCAATTCGGCATTTTACAATAATTTATAATTTTATCTTTAATATCTATTCTTGAAATTTTATTTTTTTAAGCGTTTTCTTATCAATAAAAATAGATAATAGACTATAAATTTGTTTAAAAATAAAAGATCCTTCATAAATAAGACAAATTTCTAATTTATCTGGAAATTTTTCTTTTAGAACATTTGACATATCTTGTACAAAATCTCTATTTTTTTCAACTTCTAATAATGTTAATTTTTCAATATTAGCATGAATAATAAAAGTTTGATATTTTATTAAAACGTTTTCTATAATGCAAATTAAATAATTTAAAATATAATTTTTATCTATAAAAGTATTTATAATTTTAAAATATTTATAATTCAATTCAATTTCATTATTTATTTTAATATTACAAAAATTGTTTAAAAGGTCGTTTAATTTTTCTTCATTTAATTTCAAATTTATATTACTATTAAATTGTGTTTTAGATGTTAAATTGTTAATAATATTATAATTCATTTATACTTTATAATTTATAATATTATTTTGAATTTAATTTAATTTTATTCACTAGCTTCAATAGTTTCAATAGTTTCACTTTTACTTGATTTATTATCACTTTCTAAATCATTTGTAATACTATCGTCGTTCGTTGTTTCTACATTTTCTACTACAGTTCCACCTACAATTGCATCTCCATTTTGTTCTGGTACAATGTTTACAGTATTATTAATTTCAAAATTATTTTCTATTTCTGCTAAAGCATTTTCATAATCTACAAATTTTTCATTTGTGTCATTGACAAATGAAGTCAATAGTGAATTTAAAGTAACAATGGAACTTTGCATATTGGTCATTTCATTTTCTAATTTTTCATTTTGGGTTGTAAAATTAATTATTTTACTTTCTATTAAATTTAATCTATTAACAATGTTTTCAAAAACTTCATCTGAAACTAATTTCATGTTTGTTGGTATTGAAGGGGTTTCTGTATTACCATTATTAAATGCACCTTCGTCAATAGCATCACTTACAAGATTTTCTAATCTACCTAATCTTAATGTAATCAAACCAATAGCATTAGAGACACTTATTTTTGTACTTTGATCCAACTGTTGGGATTTTTGGTTATTATTTGCGTTATTCATACCCGCTTGAATTTGACCTTTATTTTGTGCTATTCTAACGTTTTTACTACCAATTGGTATATTTTGAGCCATCATTTGTTGTTGATATTGTTGCGCAAATGCACCTTGTGATGATATAGATGTTACTGGTCTACTTGTATTCATTTGCTGTGATTGTTCGCCTGCTCTTTTTTGTCTAGCTGCTGCAATTGATCTTGAACTACTACTCATTTTAATATAATTATTTAATACTATGTTTCTAAATTACTTACGCATTTACTAAATAATTTAAATTTTTTTAATGTTTTCTAGAAGTTTTTCTCCTTTTGGAAGTTTTTCTCCTTTTGGCTGTTTTTCTTCTTTTGGCTGTTTTTCTTCTTTTTCTTCCTCCTTCGTGTTGAGGATAATCAGAAATATAATCAGAAATATAATCAGGATATTTATCGTCATCTTTATCTTCATCAGCCTCATCATAAATTCTTGTAAAATCTCCTTGTCTTCCAAATCTCTTACGATAAGCTTTCAAATTTCCTTCTGATATTTTTTTATAATATTCATCCCTTTCTTCTTTGTTAAGCCCAAAAGTACCTGGGTCTTCTTGCATATAAGGTTGCCTTGGTGGAGGACGCGGCTCCTCCATTGTATTATACTCACGATTCGAGTTATCACGTTCTGCGTATTCAACAGGTTGTTCATTACCTCGTGCATTATCAGTTGATGTATTTGGAGGTCTTCCACCTCTTTTGTGTTTTCTAGAATATCTAGAATATCTAGGCATATACATTATATCAAGATATTTATGCAACCATATTCAATTTTATTGCATCATGACTTTTATAACCAATAATTTGAAAATCATCAACAACATAGTCATTGATGTTTTCTCTCTTATTTCCTATTTCTAAACTTGGAAATTCATATGGTTCTCTCTCTAGTTGTTGTTTTATAGATTCTAAATGTTCTTCATAAATATGACAATTTCCCATAAAATAAACAAATTCATGTGCCTCTAACCCGCAGTGTTTTGCCAATAGATGGGTCAAAAAAGAATATGACGCAATATTGAATGGCGAACCAACCGGTACATCAACAGAACGTTGATACATACAACAAGAAAGCTTGTTTCCGTCATGAACATTGAATTGACACATTACGTGGCAGGGTGGAAGTACCATTTTATTTAACTGACATGGGTTCCATGCAGTCATAATAAGACGCCTACTATTTCTTGTTGCAGGGTTTTTTAATTGATCAATGATATATTGCAATTGATCTATTCCATTTTGATTTTCGTCCAAAACGTCACCTGTTCTTACATGATATGGCGCATTGAAATGTCTCCATTGATAGCCATAAATTGGTCCCAATATACCTTCAGGGTAATGCTGTAAACCAATACCCTTTTTAAATTCTTTAGAAGAATTCCCATCCCATATATGAACGTTTTGTTTTTGTAATATTTTATTATCAGTTTTGCCATGAATAAACCATAATAACTCCTTCAAACATGTTTTCCATGCAACTTTTTTAGTTGTTAAAATAGGAACCACGCCATTTTTTAGAGAAAAACGCATTGAGCCTCCAAAAAAACTCTTTGTTTTACCATTTCTACCTTCTTCTAAGAAGCCATTTTCCATAATATTTTTAATCAAATTTAAATATTGGTATTCTTCATGAGTTGATTTTGTACGATCAATATCACGAACAAGACATTCATTCTCTTTTTTTTCAAGTGTCTTATTAAACGCACGAATCAAACTTTGAAATTCTTCGTGTTCACTCATTTAAAAAGAATTTATAAATAGCTTTAATTAGTTTTTAAATTATTTAATTTCTTTTTATAAATCATATGGATAGTTCAGATAATTCAAAAAAAGGATTTTTTAAGCATGTTTTTAATTTTGATAATGATTCTAAATCTGACATATTAAATATAATACAATACACTTTAATAGCAATTATACCAGTAATTGTTTTAAATAAAGGTATGCAAAAATATGTACCTGAAGCGGATGAAAAGAAAGGTAGTGTTGAAATTTTAGCAGAAGTATTGATTCAAATTATTATAATGTTTATTGGTTTATTAATCATTCATCGTATCATTACATATGTTCCAACATATAGTGGCATGGAATACCCAGAATTCAGTATTATTTTCATAATTTTAGCAATTTTGATGATTACATTAAGTCTACAAACTAAATTAGGAGAGAAAGTAAGTATTTTAGTAGACCGTCTTACTGAATTATGGGAAGGTCCTCAATCAAAGATGAAAAACAATGGGAAAAAAGGTACTGGAAATGCAAATGTCAAGGTTTCACAACCAATTTCAGGACAAAATATGGGTGGATCAATTACAATGCCAATGAATACATTACCGAGTAATCAATCTGCCATGAACCAATCATTATATGGCGGAACTACTTCTATTAGTCAATTACCAAGTGATTCATCCAATCAATCTTACTCACAAAGTAGTCAACAATTACCTAATTACAATAACATGTATCAAAACGATACCACACCTTTAGTTGGAGCAGCTACACCGGGAATGGCAGAAGCATTTTCAGAACCAATGGCAGCTAATTCAGTTTTGGGTGGCGGTGCATTTGGATCATGGTAATCCACCTTTAGAAAAGGTGGAGCCAAACATTTTTGGTACAACATTTCTCAAAGGTTGTTTTTTCTCTACTTTTCAAAAAATATTTTATATTTATAAAGAAAAAGTAATAATATAAAATGACATATAAATTATAATGTGTGGTATTGTTGCATATTTAGGTATTGATAATTTTTCAAAATATGTAATTCAAGGACTAAAATTATTGCGAAACAGAGGTTATGATTCAGCTGGAATATCTTCAATTTTAAATGGTTCTTTACATACAATTAAATATGCGTCAACTCATTCTACAAATGATTCAATTGAACATTTAGAAGAGAACGTAAAAAATAATGAACTGCTAAGTTGTATTGGTATAGGGCATACTAGATGGGCTACTCATGGTGGGAAAACGAATGAAAATGCACATCCTCATCATGATTCAAAAGATCGCATATCATTAGTTCATAATGGTATTATTGAAAATTTTAAAGAATTAAAAACTGTTTTAATAAAAGAAGGATATACATTTCGTTCGCAAACAGATACTGAAATAATCTCTGTATTACTGGGTAAGTATTTAGATTTAAATTATAAAATGGAAGATGCTATACGCGAAACTATTAATAAGTTAATGGGTACATGGGCGTTAGTTATTATTCACAAAGATTTCCCACGAAAAATATGGGTAACACGAAATGGTTCACCTCTTTTAATAGGTATAGAAGATGAACATATCATAATTTCATCTGAACAAATTGCTTTTGGTAATTATATAAAAAAATATATTGTTCTCAATAACCATGATTTAATAGAGATTTCAAAAGTAGGAAATGAAATTAAATTTAATACAGATATTCATAGATATAGTGTCAAAGAAAAATTAGTTTTTAATATAGAAACAAATCCTACGAATTTTCAACATTGGATGCTAAAAGAAATATATGAACAACCGGAATCAATATTACGTGCTTTAAATAATGGTGGAAGGATTGAAAGTAATTTTTGTGTAAAATTAGGGGGGTTAGACACTTGTTGTTCGCAACTAATTGAATTAAAGCATTTAATTTTACTAGGTTGTGGAACTTCTTATCATGCAGGTATGTGGGCATTAAATATTTTTAAAACCCTTGATGTTTTTATTTCAATTACGTTATATGATGGAGCAGAGTTTGATTACAAAGATATTCCAAAACATGGGAAATGTGGTGTAATATTATTAACACAGTCTGGCGAAACAAAAGATTTACATCGTTGTATTCAAATTGCAAAAGAAAATGACTTAATTACAATAGGCGTAGTTAATTCAGTGGATTCTTTAATTGCGCGTGAAAGTGATTGTGGAGTATATTTAAATGCAGGTCGTGAAGTAGCTGTAGCTTCTACAAAATCATTTACAAATCAATGTATTGTATTGTCATTAATAGCAATATGGTTTTCACAACAATTAAATACGCATTTGGAAAAAAGACGAAGAATATTAAATGATATAAGAAATGTGCCATATCAAATTCAATGTATTTTTGATGAAATAGACAATATAAAAAAATTAGCAAATGATATAAACAAATTAAACAAAAACTCTATGTTTATTTTAGGTAAAGGTTCAAATGAAGCGATTGCAAAAGAAGGAGCTTTAAAAATAAAAGAAATTTCTTATATACACGCAGAAGGATATTCTTCATCTTCTTTGAAACATGGTCCTTTTGCGTTAATTGAAGATAATTTGCCTATCATTTTAATAGATATTGATGATATGTATCGTGATAAAACACGAAATATATATGAAGAAGTTAAATCACGCAATGCACATGTTATCGTAATTAGTGATGATAATGAAACATATTGTGAAAATGTATTAAAAATAGAAAAAAATAACACATTTGGTGGAATTATATCAAACGTATATATTCAATTAATTTCATATTTTTTATCAATTGAAAAAGGTTACAATCCTGATTTTCCACGTAATTTGGCAAAAGTTGTAACTGTTGAATAAATATTTATCATAAAAATATAATCATATAAAAATAAGAATATAATAGTTTTATATGTTTATACTCTAATTATATGGACGTTAACAAACTTTTAAAAGCTTTAGATGATGATTCCAATGAAAATTTATTGAATTTCACATCTAAAAAAATTCTTGAAATGAATTTAAAAATAATTAATGAGTTACAATTAGAGCGTAAAGAATCGCTAGAATTAATGAAAAAATTGAAGGGATATCGTTACATAGATGAGCTAGATGATTTAAAATACGGAACATATCTTAGGTGGATCCCGCTGCATAGTCCTAATAATATTTACATTACAAAAGGTGCATTGTTTTGTGAATATAAAATAAAAGACGACGGTGTATATTTAATATGCAAAAATTTTGGATTTCCGTATAAACATTTCCAATTTAAATTGGATGAAAATTTAGTATTTCAAAAATTGACCGATCAGGAATTAGTCTTACTTTCTGCATTGGATCATTTATCAAAATAATTTTATATATATTTATATATATAAAATGAATCTATTAGATTTAGTTGATAATTCAAGAACTAACAAAAATACTGTTAATTCATTTTTAGATCTATACCAAAAACTGTTAATAAATAAAAGAGAAATATCAAAAAATGTTTTAGAGATTGGTATTGGTCAAGGTGGTAGTATTAAATTATGGTATGATTTTTTCCCAAATGCAAATATTTATGGATTGGATGTATTAAATATTAAAGATATATGGAATGAAATAAGAAATAAAGATAGGATTAGATTAGGTCGGTTTGATGCTTACAATAAGGATTTTGTTACTAATCAATTTTTAAATAAGAACATTAAGTTTGATGTTATATTAGACGATGGTCATCATAGTTTAGAAAGTATGAAAAAATTTATACAATTGTATGCACAAGTAATGACTGACGATGGTATATTAATAATTGAGTCACTGCAATCTTTTGATTGGATTGAAATACTTAAAAATGAAGTACCTGAAAATTTAAAACAATTTATTAAAGTTTATGATTTAAGAGAAAATAAAAATCGTTATGACGATATTGTTTTTACAATTGATAAAACAGTTGTTAATAGTTTAGAAGTAGTTGAAGAACCAGTTATTGAAGTAGTTGAAGAACCAGTTATTGAAGTAGTTGAAGAACCAGTTGTTGAAGCAGTTGAAGAACCAGTTGTTGAAGTAGTTGAAGAACCAGTTGTTGAAGAACCAGTTATTGAAGAACCAGTTGTTGAAGCAGTTGAAGAACCAGTTGTTGAAGCAGTTGAAGAACCAGTTATTGAAGAACCACTAGTTGAAGCAGTTGAAGTACCACTAGTTGAAGCAGTTGAAGAACCAGTTATTGAAGTAGTTGAA
>Ga0114975_10002159_pt1 | contig 13562 bp, 14 predicted proteins | sample S_130626_EF_Meta_FD_87031 | JGI IMG/M metagenome (GOLD analysis project Ga0114975, IMG submission 87031) | Freshwater microbial communities from Lake Simoncouche, Canada to study carbon cycling - S_130626_EF_MetaG | ecosystem: Environmental > Aquatic > Freshwater > Lake | place: Lake...
CGCATCGTTCGATAATCGAACCCGCGCTTTCATTCGGCGGGTTGCGAAAGACACTTCCCGCATTTGCACCACCGGGTTGATGCTCACGCCGCCACCGCACGATTTCCTTCAATTGATCTTTCGAAGTCTGCGCCACCCCTTCGTTCAATCGCATCGTGGCCGAGAGAACAATGTCTCGGGGGCCGATAGCGCTGGTTCGATAGGCGAAGTGAAGACTCTCCGCGGAGACCACCTCGATCCGCTGCTCATCAATTCGCCACAGTTCAACGGATGTCACCGTTGCGGCCATGTCACTCCCGTGGCCACCCGCATTCATTGTCACGGCTCCGCCAATGGTCCCCGGCACACCGACGGCCCATTCAAATCCCGACAAGCCACTGTCGGCGATTCGGCGGGCCGCAATTGGGAGGTCGAGGGCGGCACCGATCGTGACGAGAGCGCCGTCACCATCACTCGCTTCAATCACGAGCGAGGAGAAGCCCTGGCCCAAGTGGAGGACGAGGCCGTCGTATTCGTCGTCAGCGACCAACATGTTGGAGCCATTGCCTAGCACCGTTATTCGCTCGCAGGATGCCAATTCGGACCCGAGCGATGCCAGTTGCTCCCGAGAATTGATGGTGACGAATCCTCGAGCTGCACCACCCGTTCGATAGGTCGTCAGCGCGCCAAAGGCCCCGTGCGAGATCCCGAGTTCCGCTGCGCTCGTAAGGACGTTCTCAACGCTCATCAAAATTTCCCGTCAACCAACTCGCGAGATCTCCGATATCTCCTGCACCGAGCACTAGGACAATGTCGGCGTCGACACCTTGCTTCAGTAGGTAGGCCGCCGCTTCTCGGCGGTCAGCGATGAAGCGCGCTGGCGTGGACGACCGCTCCAGGACTGCATCAACGATGACCTGACCCGTAATGCCATCGGGATTCGGCTCGCCTGCAGTGAAGATGTCGGTCACGATTAATTCATCCAACCCCTCGAAGGCTGTTCCGAACTCTTGCGCCAAATTGCTCGTTCTCGTTACTCGGTGCGGCTGAAAGACGGCAAGTACTTTGCGGTCAGTGCTCCCCTGGGCCGTCGTAATCGCCGTTCGAATCTCACTCGGGAGATGGGCGTAATCCTCAATCACAAGTGCATCACTACCAGTCATGGTGCCGTGAATTTCATAACGGCGTGGTGCGCCCGCAAATCGAGACAACCCTTCGACCACCGCACTGGAGGGAACGGCGTTCAGGAGGGCCGTGACGGCCACAATCGCGCTATTAACGACATTGTGCATTCCAGGAACGTTGAGCGAAATAGTGATGCTCACATCGCCAGACTCCAGAGTGAAAGATGAGCCCGCTGGTTCGAGCAGTACTCCCCCGACACGCCAAGTAGCTCGCGGGTCATCCCCAACGGTGACAATCGAGTTCACAGTCTTAACTACGTCGTGTGCCGTTGATCCGTACCAGACAACAACGTGGCGTTTGGTTCTGGAAACTAACTCTCGAAAAGCCTGTTGGACTCCGGCCAGGTCGCCGTAATGGTCAAGGTGATCGGCCTCAACATTGAGGAGGCCGAGTAATGAAGGACTCACGTTGGCAAAGGTTCCGTAACTCTCATCGAGTTCAAGGACCAACTGATGCGACCCGTATCCGCCGTTCTCGCCAAAGCCAGCGACAGGTGCTCCGAGCAACCACGACGGGTGCTGCTTGGCCGCCTGGGCGACCATCAGGTACATCGAGGTCGAGGTGGTCTTCCCGTGAGTACCAGCAAAGGCCACAACTTCATGGTCATGGGACAAGCGAGCGAGAAACTCGGTACGCGTCAACACGGGAATCGCCGCATCACGTGCGGCCGCGAGCTCAACATCGTCGAGAAAGACGGCTGGAGACATTGTGAGCACATCGGCCCTCGTTACTACTTCGACATCGCTGCCCACGTAAACATCCATGGTGCCGCTCAATTCAGTAAGTGTCGCACTCGCAGCGGCATCACTCCCAGTCACGACACAGCCACGCCCTACTAGATACCGGGCCATACCGCTCATACCGGCGCCGCCGATGCCGACGATGTGGACTCTCCGAGGGGGCCAGGCATTACTCATCGTGAGCAACGGCCTTTACTTCGCGAGCAATCCGCTCGGCCGCCGCAGGACGGCCCATATTTTTTGCCGCCGAACCCATTTGCTCGCGCAGGAGGGGGTCTCGAAGAAGGTCGTCGATGGCAGCGGCCAGAGAGTTCGCAGAGCAGACGTCATCGGGAAGGAGTCGGGCTCCCCCGACCTCAACAACCGATCGTGCATTCAAGGTCTGGTGGTCGCCTGGCGCATTGGGCAGAGGGACGAGAATCGAAGGAATGCCGAGAAATGTCAATTCAGCCACCGTGGTCGCTCCGGCGCGACAGATGGCCGTGTCAGCCACTGTCCACAGGTCGCTCATCGTTTCGGCGAACGGCATTATGAGGTATTGAAGGTCACCGACGGGTGGTCGTGCCAGCGTCACAATTTCGAAGTCTCGCTTGCCCGTCACGTGCACGATGGCCACGTCCTGGCGGTCGGCCCATAGCTCCGCCAAATGGGAGACGGCGGCATTGACTGTGGCTGATCCCAATGAGCCCGTCATGACGACGACAATATGACGCTGGGGGTCGATGCCGAGGGTGGTCGCGGAAGATACTCGATGTTCGAAATCACGCGATAGTGCCTCAATCGACGGACGAAGCGGAACACCCGTGACTATCCCGCCACTCGGAAGCACTTCGGGCGCGATGCCAAAACAAATTCGCTGAGCGAAGCGACTGAACAGGCGGTGCACCAGCCCCATCGAGGCATCAAGCTCCACGAAAACCATCTTTCGATGCAAGATTGAGCCGGCTAACACGATCGGAAAGGCGGCGTAGCCACCGACTGAGACAATGACGTCTGGACGAACTCGTAGCGTCGTCAAGAGGGCGACGCCAATGGACCAGATAAGGCGTATCACTGCGCCGGCGTTATTCCAGAGAGCCATCGGTGCGAGAGATCGACGAATGCCCCGTCCCGGCAAAAGCAAGAGGCGCTCTTCGCGAGGCCCCAACAAGTTTCGTTCCTGTCCCCGGCGCGAGCCAACAAAGAGAATTTCGTCAGCGCTCACACCACCGCTACGCAGTGCGTCGGCAATCGCCGTCATCGGAAAGATGTGACCACCAGTACCACCGCCGGTAATGACAATTTTCATACGTACCCTTACGCTCGCCTGAGCAACGAGATGGACTCTCGCATAGGCACGTTAGAGAAACCGCGATTCTCGGCAATATTTATCAAAATGCCAACGGCCATCATGTTGACCACGAGAGCGGTACCGCCATAGGAGACCAACGGCAGCGGAATACCGGTCACGGCGAAGAGACCAATGCAAGAGGCGATGTTGATGGCTGCTTCTACGCCGAACCACGTCGTGATGCCCACGGCTACGTATTTTGCTGCTTCATCGCGAGCATTAAGTGATGCCTGCATACCGCAGTACAGAAAAGCCAAGTAGATCAGAATGATCCCCACCGAACCGACGTAGCCAAATGCTTCACCAATCACCGAGAAAATGAAGTCAGTGTTGGCGTTGGGAAGGAAACCCCACGCCGAGCGAATGTGGCCAGGACCCGGCCCAACAATTCCGCCCGACCCCAGTCCAATCTTGGACTGATTGAGTTGATAACAGTTGCTCTGAGGGTCACAAAGTCGAGGAATGTAAACCGCGATCAGCCGCTGCAGCTGGTAGGGGAAGATGGCGAATGAAGCCAACACGCCCGCGACGCTGAGGGCGGCAAACCACTTCAAGAAGTACGTGTTAATACCCCATACCCAGACAATGGAGAGCGAGATGAAGACAATGATTGCCCCGGTACCCATGTCGGGCTCGAGCAGGACCAGCACCGCACCGGCCAGTGAAGCGGCCCAAGCGACGACCGGGTGAACGCGTCCGAACAAATAGTGTCGCCGCTCAACCAACACGAGTGGGAGCCCAACGCAGACAATCAACTTCATCAGCTCAGAGGGTTGGAACTGAAACATGCCTACTACGAGCCAGCGCCGCCCACCGTTGATTTGTGTACCGATGCCTGGAACCAGCACGGCCGCTGTGAGGATAAATCCGACAGTCCCGATCCACGGCAATATCCGCATCAAGAACGTGCGAGTAACTCGACGTCCGATGTACATAGCAATGAGCGAAAGAAAAACGAAGGCGATGTCCTTCGTGATGAAGGTGACTAGTTCGGCACCCTCAAGCTTTTGGACGGGACCCGAGATGATGACGATGAAAACAGTGCCAACGATGACCAGTATGAGAGCGATACCTCGTATCCAACGTGGCAATGATCGTTCACCAATAAATGAGTCACCGCGCGCCACTAGACGACCTTGGCAATCTTGAGAAAGTCACCGTAGAAAATACCGAGGCCCAATGCGGCGAGTAGTCCCGAAAGAATCCAGAAACGAATGATGACGGTGGTCTCTGGCCAGCCCTTCAATTCGAAGTGGTGATGAATGGGCGCCATTTTGAAGATTCGCCGTCCAAACACGCGAAAGGAAAAGACCTGCAGGATTACGGAGGCCGTCTCCACTACAAACAGACCGCCGATGACCACGAGCAGGATGTCTAGGTTCATAAGTGCACAGAGCGCGGCGAGGCCCGTGCCGATTGCGAGCGAGCCGGTATCACCCATGATGATTTTGGCGGGAGCGGCGTTCCACCATAAGAAACCGAGACAGCCACCGACCAAGGCGACCGCCACAAGAGCGAGATCAAGCGCCGAGGGTAGGTGGTAGAGATTTTGCGTGAAGCTGTGGCGAAACTGCCAGTAGCCGATAATGGCCAAAACACCGAAGCAAAAAGTCGATGATCCAGCGGCAAGTCCGTCGAGGCCATCGGTCAGATTCACCGCATTGGAAGAGGACACCAACATCACTACGGCAAGGACGCCCCACCCGGCGGCACCCAACTCCCAACCCGGAAAGTCAAATCGCGTAAAGGAAAGGGTCGTTGATGTCTTGACCCACTCCACCGCCAATACTGCGAAGGTGACGGCAATAACTAATTGGGCGATGAACTTGGCTCGCTTATTGAGTCCGAGGTTCCGTGCATTGCGGATTGAAATGAAGTCGTCGGCAAAACCAACCAGACTTGAGGCCAGTGTGACACCGGCCGCCAGAATCCCGGCACGACTGAAGGAGACAGCGGTGCCGACATGGCCGACCAGGTATCCAATCATGGCGGCACCCACAATGACAATGCCACCCATCGTGGGCGTACCCTCTTTCACCAAGTGCGTCTGAGGGCCATCTTCGCGAATGCGCTGACCGAACTTGTGCGCTCGGAGGTAGCGGATTAATAGGGGCGTGGTGAAGAGTGCAATCAAGAAACTCACTCCACCGGCTTCCATCAAACTCAGCACAATTTCTCCTTCAGTAGATCTTTCGCCACTTGCACGTCATCGAAGTCGAGCACAGTGGTACCAATTTGCTGCGTCTTTTCGTGCCCCTTACCGGCAATAAGCACGAGGTCGCCTTCGCCGGCGAGGTCTAAAGCGTCTCGAATCGCTTCGCGTCGATCAAGAACCACGTAGGACTCAGTTTCTGAAATCACGCCGGCGGAGACCTGTCGAGCAATTTCCGCGGGATCCTCAGTGCGGGGATTATCGCTGGTGATCACAATGACATCAGACCATTGAGCGGCAATCTCACCCATGAGCGGACGTTTCCCCGAATCGCGGTCCCCGCCACAGCCAAATACCGTGATGATCCGACCTTCGTGGATTTCTCTCAGATTCGTCAAAGCCGTAACTAGTCCATCCGGGGTGTGGGCGTAGTCGACTACGACCACCGGAGCGTTCTTCAATCCAGGCAACGCAACCACTTCGCAACGTCCGGGCACGGGCTCAACGTGGCTCGCCGCTTGCGCTACGCGAGTCGGATCTTCCCCCAATTGCACGCAGGCCTCCATGGCCGCAACGAGATTGAGTGCGTTGTAGGACCCCGTCAGAGGAGCGACGACGTCAATACCCCTCCAACGAAAACGAAGCTGACCAACCTGTGCCTCAAGGCCCTCGATGGTGTGGTCATCCAAAACTGTGACCGGACAGTCGGCAAGTTCGATGATCTTCGATGCCCACTCCCCGTCGTTCCAGACAATGGCGTGACGGGTACGACCGTCCTGAAAAAGACGGGCCTTCGCTTCGAGATAGTTCTCCATAGTCTCGTGATAGTCGAGGTGATCGCGAGACAAGTTCGTGAAGATGCCAACATCAAAGTGCAACGAATCAACGCGATGCTGAACTAGAGCATGGCTTGAAACTTCGAGAGAAACGACGGGCCGCACTGGAACCGGGGCCCACTCCGAAAGATACGCACGGAGTGTGCGCGCCAGCTCGGGGGCCGGTGGTGTCGTTCGGACATTCGTCAGTGTTCCTATCGAAGCAGCGTCCCGTTCAAGATGACGCAGCAGCGATGTGACAAACGTCACGACGCTGGTCTTGCCATTGGTACCCGTTACTCCAATGAGTTGAAGCTCACGCTGAGGATCTCCCACCATGCGGTAGCTCGATTCTGCCAGGGCATCCCAAATGTCGGCTAGGGGAAGCGCCACCACACGTTCGCTCACTCGCACCTGACCTTCGACACCAACTACGAAGGGGGCCCCCCGATCAAGTGCGTCGTGAACAAATCGAGATCCGTCATCTTGGGTTCCTGGGAGTGCGAAAAAGACAACGCCAGGTTCGCACTGACGTGAATCGATTTCGATTCGAGCTACGAGCACATCAGCGGTATCTGCTCCTAACGTCCGATCGGGGAAGAGGTCACCGAGGCGCATCAGGTCACGTCCGAATGGAACGACGTTGAGCCAGGAGTAATTTTCTGACCCTTCTTCGCGGTCAGTGGAATGTTGTAGTGGTGGAGGGCATAGGCCATGATCCGCTGGAAAACGGGGGCTGCAATGACGCCACCGAAGATTGAAGTTCGCGGACGTTGAATAACGACAATTGTCGAAAGAATTGGATGATCCGCGGGGGCGAAGCCGACGAATGAGGCGTTATACGCACCAGAGATGAAGCTCGCGGTGTTGCGACTCGCGATCTGCGATGTGCCGGTTTTGCCTGCAACCAGGTAGCCGGGCACGAAGGCCGCCGTGCCAGTACCCACGGAGACGACTTTCTGGAGCATGGTGTTGAGCTGGGCGGCAATCTCCGTCGACAAGACACGGTGCTTCTTGGAGCTCGGGGTCGCACGAATGGTGCCGTCGGGAGTAATCAGCGCCCGAACCAACTTGGGCTGCACGAAGACGCCCTTGTTGGCGATGGCGTTATAGGCGTCCAGCACTTGAAGCGGTGTGACCGCATTGACCTGGCCAATTGGGAGCGCCACCATGTCCGATGCAGACCAGGTCTGTGTCGTCTTGAGTAGTCCGCTGGACTCTCCGGGATATTTGAGCGCCGTCATGTGGCCAAAGCCCATCTGGCTGACCTGCGACAGGAGTCCGTCCTTGCCCACCTTTCGTGCAATGAGATATGTACCAATGTTGGAGGACTGACTTAGCACTTCAGTAGTGCTGAGGTTTAAGACTCCGTGGTGTTCTGCATCGTGAAAGAGACGTGTGCCCACGCGCGCCGAATAGGGCACTCGAAAGCGTGTCGTGGGGCTCACCTCACCGGCCTGGAGGGCGGCCGAAAAAGGAACAATTTTGAAGACTGAGCCGGGGAGATACACCTGAGTGATACCAAGATTCATGATGGTTTGACGAATATTGGGAACACCAATATTCTCGCCCCAGTCCGTCACCGGCGTTAACGGTCCAGCCGGTACCGCATGGTTCACCAGTGATGCGTTAGCGAGAATTTCACCCGTTCGCACGTTCATGACAATCGCGACACCCGAGTAACCACCAGTCAAACGGAGCTGTTTCGCCAATGTCTGCTCAGTTACAAATTGCAGGGCCGAGTCAATCGTCAGCTCGAGGCTCACGCCAGCCTTGGCCTTTCTAATGACACGCGTGGACGATCCTGGTAGCGAAAGGCCCGACTGATTCGTCAACGCTTCAGCCTCACCAGACTGTCCAGCGAGAAGTGACTCATACTGGGTCTCCAGGCCGGCCGAACCAGTTCCTGAGGCATTGATGTAGCCGAGAAGCGAACGAGCCAACATGCCATTGGGCGACGAACGGTCGGTTGACTGTTCAATAACGAGGCCCGGAAGACTCAGTCTCTGAAGATCGCGACCATCATTGACACTCATGGAGTTGGTGAGCACAACGTAACCCGACTTGCGCTTCAGCATCTTGGTCAAACGCGCAACGGGGATGTCGACCCACTTGCTGATTTGTTCTGCGGTGGCGCGTGGACGATCAATTTGAAAGTTGTTAGCAATAACTCGATAGGTTGGCCGCGACACCGCGAGTACCGCCCCGTAGCGGTCATACATGCCACCGCGCAATGCGGGCACCTTGACCGTGTGACGCACCTGGCCGTTGGAAATACTTTTCCACTTTCCGTGTTCGACGATTTGAAGATTCCCGACAGGGATCAACATCACCAGAATGAGAATGGAGACGATGCCCCACACCACGCCGATGCGGCGGGTCGTCCTAGGGCGTATCCGGTTGTGGATCCAGGGATTCACCTCGCTCATTTGCCACTACCTCTGCTTTGGCGCGGGTGTTGCAATGGGGATGCGTGATGATGTCACCACGCGAGATGTCACCGTGGCACCCCCTATGAAACGAGGTGGTGCCAATCGCACGTTGAGAGGCGCTTGGTGAATCTGAATAACCGTCTGGGGCACGACGAGGTGCATGTGACCAGCGGCCGTGGCAATGCGTTCGGGTGCCGCCGCTCGCGTAAAGGCATCAACGGAAGAGGCGTAGTTGGACTGGGCGTCAAGCAACTGGCGCTGCATCGCTCCAATCTGCATCTGTCGGGCATTGGCCATGATCAAGGCGCCAATGGTCAAGACGGCCAATCCGAAGAGGAGGACGGGAATAGTTATGGATGAACGGCGCCGGACAACTCGACGAGCCACGCGTGCCGTGGCCGCGCGCTTACCTGGAGTACGCGTGGTGCGCTTCGGCGCCAGCGCGACACGCCGTGGGCTTGAAACGACGCTCACGACGCCACCTTTGTGCCAATGCGCATCCGCGCTGAACGAGCACGAGGGTTCCGGGCGAGCTCTTCGTCGCCAGCGACGATTGCACCACCTTTGCGAACCGTCATGGTCGCCACAGCGCCACAGACACAACCCAACATCACGGGGCAAGTGCAGCCACCAGTCGCCTGGAACTTCAAGAACTCCTTGGTCACTCGATCTTCTCCGGAGTGATAGGAGATGACTGCGAGGACTCCCCCAACTGCCAATACGTAGACCGCACCACGCAGAACCTCGTCAAGTTCGCGAACTTCTTCATTAACAGCAACGCGCAGAGCCTGGAAGGCCCGAGTCGCTACGTTGCCACGACGCCTTGCGGCCATTGGCACGACGACCTCAACCGCCGTCACCAACTCGCTCGTGGTCTGAGGCTGACGGGCGAGAATGGACTTAGCGATGGCGTGGGCAAATTTGTCTTCCCCGTGCTCGCGCAGCAGCGCACGGAGTTCATCGAGTTCCACTGAGGCGATGTATTCGGCGGCCGTCATGCCCGACGTGCTGTCCATGCGCATGTCGAGGGGCGCATCAGCGCGAAACGAGAATCCACGCTCTTCATCATCAAGTTGCGGTGATGAGACACCTAGATCGGCAAAGACACCGACTATTTCCCGACCCGCAATCCATTCGCTCTCGCTCTGCACGTGGGCGATGAGATTGGAGAATGTTCCAGCGACCACACGGGCACGATCACCAAACAGTGCGAGTCGTTCCGTCGCGGCCTGGCGAGCGATGGGATCACGGTCAATGCCGAGGATGGCGAGATCGTCACGCATGGCGAGAATGGCACTGGCGTGACCCGCTCCGCCCAAGGTGGCATCGATAATCACGCCGGGCGCGACTGATCGAAACGCGGCGAGAACCTCAGCTTCGAGGACGGGAACGTGAGTAAAGGCTCGGGTCATTCGCTGCTCGCCGACTGACTCGTCCCAATGGGTATTGGGACGAAACACCAACGAGCGGGCGGAGGAGGTTGCTCGTTCGGTGCTAGTCGGCGAGCGGCGCAAGATCCCAGCGCGGCCCACATACGTGAAGTGTTTGGTCAGTACATCCCCTCGGTTCATGCGATTGTTTTGGCGAAAATTGAGACGTTGGCTTCGATGCTTGATGCGTAGGCGTCGGGCGTCCAAACTTCAATGTGGTCACCGTTACCGGCGAAAACCACTTCGCCATCGAGGCCGAACATCTCGCGCAGTTGCGGGTTAAGCAGAAAACGACCCTGCTTGTCAATCTCAATCTGGTAGGTGTGAAAGTTCGTATTACGGAATCGTTCGTCGTACTCAACGCTCTCGTGAAGGCGGGCAAAGCGCTTCTCGTAATCGCGTTCGAAGTTCTCGACAGTCCAGATGCCCACGACATTCATCTCGTAGGGAGCGATGTACCCGGCACCTTCAAAGGGGGTGCGGAACCGTGACGGAAGGACGAGCCGTCCCTTCTCGTCAATTGAATGTCGATAGTTGCCAACAAACAGCGTCACGGCTCACCTCCCCTCTTGGAGTTCAAATGTACTCCATTTTGCTCCACTTAGTGTGCTTTACGCTCCACTTCGTGCCATTTGCGCCATGGTAGGCGACATTTTGGGACTGCGCAAATCGAAAATGGCGGAAAATGGGCCAAGCAGGCAAGAAAATGCCCGAAAAGGGCGAAATAATAAGGAATTAAGGCTGGGTTTAGGCCAGGAGCATGAGGTTTCGGCGATGCTGGACGGCCGAAGCGCCTAGGACGCGATCCACAATGGACTCAGCTTCGGGTACCAAATTGAGTAAATCCAAGGTCAAAACGGCCTCGAGTGCCTCGTTCATGCCCTCGGGGCATTCAGCCAAAAGATTGGCCAGTGCGGCGATAGAGCGAGCGGGCAGGAGTGTGGAGAGAAAAATGCCCTCTCGAACGTGCCACTGGGTCACCCCCACCAACTTTCGTCCTTCGTAGAAGAGTTCCCCGGGCCCCGATGTAGCGAAACAGGCCGTTCTCAGCTCTTTGGGCCCGGAGACACCATCGCCGACGACGGCAGGCGCCTTAGGCAGGAAGTTCGCCATTGCGCGATACCACCACTCTCCCGGCAGGAGGGCGTTGCGCCGGACATCGTCGCTAACCCGTGGGTCAGAGGCGGGAATCCACCAGTCAATCCAAAGATCATCTGGCTGGAGTAAGACGACACCGCCGCCGCCGCGTCGGCGGCGCACGGGGTGAAAGTCGTCGATGTCGGGCCGCAAGACATCATCGGGCTGAGAGCCACCGAGGACGACAAAGGGCTCGTCAATCCGCACGATAAAGGCGGTCGCTTCCTCAAACTTGCGAAGAGCTTCGTAGTCGTAGAGGTCTTCGTGGCGTGACTTCATGACGCCTTCGGAAGGTATTCGGTCCAAGCGGGGTCCGAATCTCCGAGGTTGCGCCATCGCCAACCGTACCCGTCTGGCGCTCGCGGATCGAAACGCAATCGCCAGCCCAACTCTTCCAGGAGTCGATCGCCCTTCTTGAAGTTACAGAGCCGGCAGGCCGCCACAACGTTGGCCCACTCGTTTTTACCGCCGCGGCTACGTGGACGGACGTGATCAACCGTGTCGGCGACGGCACTGCAGTAGGCACACGAGTGGTTATCGCGCTGCAGTACGGAACGTCGCGTCAGTGGGGGGACTCGCACACGCGTGGGCAGCTTTACCACGTACTGAAGCCTCATAACAGAGGGAATCTCCACAGTTAACGAAGCGGAACGACAGACCTCCGGGTCAGACGGCGTTGATACGGCTTCAGCACGACCGTCGACCAAGAGAAGTACGGCGCGACGAGACGACAGCAACTGGAGCGGTTCGTACGTCGCATTAAGGAGGAGTACCCGCCCCATGCGACCGACCTACCTCTCCGTCCGAGAACGGACGGTCCAGCGAGCGGCCTCAACCGCTTCATGGGCCGAGGGCACGGCGTGGGGATCACCGTAGGCCGTGGTCATACGGAATTCCCAGTACGTCGGACCGGGCAGCGGAAGGAACGGGGCGTGTGCCCACCACCTCGTGCGGCGCAGCGCCCAGGCACTGCGCACCAGGGGGACGACATCGAGTGGATGGCGAAGTAGATGCTGGGCCAGTCCCTTCGGTATGCGTCGACTCATACCCCTACGCTACGCCACGCGACACAGGCAGCACCGAGTATTGGACCGTCTGAACCGAGTGTCGATGGCTCGACCGAAACGGCCCGAGCAAAACTCAGTCCTACGAGTGAGGTCGCGGTTTCATTCGCGGCCGCAAAGAACGGGCTGCCATATCCAAGGGCCACGGAGCCGGCGACAAAGAACTGCGTGACGTCGAGGAGCGACGCCACTGAGGCCACCGCTCGACCGACCATCACGCCAGTTCGTCGTCGAACTTCCTCGTTGGCAGACTTTGGATCGCCTCCAAGCATCGCCCGTATGGCCGTTCCCGAGGCCTCAGCTTCCAAGCATCCACGCACCCCGCAGGTGCAGAGCCGCCCCTGGGGCTCAACGACCAGGTGTCCAATGTGTCCAGCGTTTCCGAGCGCGCCATCGAGCAGTCGACCGTCCAGGACAATGCCGCCACCGATGCCCGTGGAGACCACCATGCTCACGTAGTTGTCACTACCTCGGGCCCCGCCGAAAGCGCCCTCGGCGAGCGCGAGCGCCTTGGCGTCATTGTCAATAGACACCGTTGCACCCGTGGCGTCGCGCAACGCCTGGAGGAGAGGGAAGCTGCGCCACTCGGGGATGTTGAGCGGCGAGACCGTCGTGCCGCCTCGCGTCATAGGTCCGCCACAGCCCACGCCAATCGGTGTGTCGGGGGCCAGACCGAGTTGGCCGAGGGATGAAACAATTTGCTCAAACAGGCGGCCCCGCACCTCGGCCGTTTCGATCCGAATCCGACTGGTTATTTCACCGCTTGAACTGACTCGAGCAATCTCGACTTTGGTGCCACCAACGTCAATGGCAATGCAGTCGGTTGGATTCACTCGCCGGATTGAGTACGACGAGTCCAGCGCATCCACGGTGGGGTGCCGGTCTGGGCGCCTTCGGTAGCGGCACGCGCCTGTCGAGTAAGACCCAGGTCGAAGATCGACGCGCGGCCCATGAGGCGCAGATTGCGTTCGATCACAACGCCGGAAGCGAACATCACGGCCACGCCTAGTAGTCCCAGAAAGACGCTGGAGGCAAAGCAGGTAATCAAAATCGCCATACCGGCAAGAAAGCCGAGGAGTGCCCAACGGATTCGGCGTCCAGCGTGGCTATAGACCGTTGTTTCGCTGACCTTCTTGTCGAAGGCCGGGTCGTCGACACGCAACGACTGTTCGAGCTGCTGGAGGACTCGCTGTTCATGCTCAGAAAGTGGCATCAGAACTACCTTTCATCTCTCGTAGCGTATCGGGCGTAGAACCCAATGTCACGGGCAGGTCGAACCTTCCCTAGAGCCAGGAGTA
>Ga0114975_10002160_pt1 | contig 13560 bp, 17 predicted proteins | sample S_130626_EF_Meta_FD_87031 | JGI IMG/M metagenome (GOLD analysis project Ga0114975, IMG submission 87031) | Freshwater microbial communities from Lake Simoncouche, Canada to study carbon cycling - S_130626_EF_MetaG | ecosystem: Environmental > Aquatic > Freshwater > Lake | place: Lake...
AGTATACGATAATGCTGTGGATCCATTAACGGCTCTCCACCTGCAAATTCTACACGTCTAAAATACGGTAGCAATTTTTCAAAGCTAGACCACCAGTTAGGATTATCATCAAACTTGTCCAAGTATGGTTTACGCATTAAGTTGAGATCTTCAATAGCCTTAACCATAAAGTTATTTTCTTTAATGTAAAACTCTTCTACCTCTTTCCAGTCATTCCAACTAGTACTATCCATCGGATGGCACATGCGACATTTAAGATTACATAGGTTGTTAAGTTTGATTTCCATAGTAGGAAATTCAAATGGCATTTTAAAATTACTGTCCATTCCGTTTAATGCATGCGGATATAGTGTTATACGGCTTTCAGGTATAACTCCTGCAATATGTCGTTGACGTAAACTTTCAACACCTTGGTCCTCTAGAACAAAACACGGTTCACATTCCTTAGGACGCTCTCCGTGCAATACTTGCTGACGAATTCGTCGCATGTTATCGTTGTTCCAAATTTCTTCTAGAGTGTTATCCTGTATGTTTCCAATAGGATGACTACGGCAGCAAACTTGTATTGCACCGTCCTCTCTAGTAGCTAACCCGGTAAACGGGTGCATACAAAATGTTCTACTATGATGCATTTTGTTCAATAGCCCATGCTCGTTCTTTACACCAGAAACATTCACCGCATGTTGGTACATGTCTTCCTGGGACATAGTTGGTATAGTCTAAGCCCTCAAATTCACCTTCGCAACTTCTTGTTATGTGAAATAAATTTTCAATCTTTAATCGTTTGTATTGTTTAACAATCCAAGATTTTTCTACAAATCTAAATGGATGTATTGCAAATGAACCCATGTGTTCCATAATTGCTAATCGCTGGTTATCTTCAGTTGGTTCTATATCTCTAGTCGGCATACCTTTAAAATCTACGTTAGATGGATTTTTAGTAACAGCATTATAGTAAGCATCAACTTCTTCGTAGTAACAGATAAATTCAGCAAACGCACGGATTTCTACATTATCCCCGCTGACCAGCTTTCCATATTCGTCTACAATCGTAGGACCCTTACTACCCCATTCTAATTCAGGAGCAATAAAATTAGTATGTCGATTAAACTTAATGTTTGGAAATTGATTTCTTAGCCATTCATAAACCATTATACTGTCGTGACCTTGCCACGGTTTGGTTTTCCACATGCGTGTGTGACTTATTACATTAAGTGTAAACTCAGTGTCTGCTGGCACTAGACTACATAGGAGGTATCCTAGCAATGCGCTGTCGGCACCACCACTAATACTAATAGCAATATTGGTCCACTTTGTGTCAAACGGAATATTGACTCCGTCTATATCATGTAGTTTCATTTTCTAAATACCTTATTAATGGGCTTACTCCCACAGGTTGCCCATCCTGCAATGCCAGGTAGATACTATTAGTAGGTGTAAGATCAAAATCCTTACATACTTTATAATACCTGTCCGTATGTGTGCTCCAAAGATGGTCGGGAGTTAAATTTCTTATGAAATGTAATCCAATCATAGCTAACGCACGATTGTTCATATGGAAGTCATTCATTATTGTAACACTATCTGTATCGGTTTGTCTAGTCCAACGTAAGCCAATTCTATTCCAACCTAGCCCAAGGCCTTTGCTCAAACTTATGCCTACAGACTTGATTGATGGATGAGATAAATCAAAGTTGATTCCGCGACAGCAAGTAAGCCAAGCGCCGTCCACATGTACACTAATTCCTTTGTCTTGCGCTTCATCTAATATTTCCCCCATTTGAGTATGTATTGCTCCTGTGCTAGGAAAAGGCATGGCAATTATTAATGGTACACCTTCTCGTAACAGTCCCGGCCTAGTTCCCCAGTTTCCTAATCTATCGTGATATCTATAATCGCCAATCAATACTTGCGGTTGACATCGCATATAGATATTATCGATGTATTGCGTACAACCGTTGATAATGTCAACTCTGTCGAAACTATCAAAACCTGTTACATCATTTAATTTACTTTTAAACAACCAAGTGGTCATTTCCTGTTTAAAATCAGTATAAACCTGATCTGTTATATCTGTGAATACTCCACCCTTTACTACTTCTGCAATTAGTGCATCAATACGATTGTCCGCTAGTGGCTGTGGGCGGTCTACCTGTAGCCACTTAGCTTCGTAAGAAGTCGCTATCATAGCCAATCTCCGTAATGCCATGTTGGTCGGGTTATTTTTGTAATGTCAATAGGCTGTAAATTTTGCCCAAACAACGGAGCATCTATAAATCCGCTTGCGGCCCTTGGAGAAAAATGTACATACGCTGACTTGTCTATTAGTTCTAATAATTGATTTTCTTTTTTAATTCTGTATTCCAAACTGTAAAACGGAGAGGTTGCTTCGTAGGCAAAAATATTAGTAAAATTAATCAGTGTAGGTAGCGTGAAATCAAAACTACTAAAATCCGGAGTATCGACTAATAGGTCAAGTTTAATAAACTCGTATTCTACATTGGATAATTTAGGAGCATTAGTTTGCCAGTAGTCTAATGCTGTTTGGTTGTAGTCATACATAATAACTTTTACACGAGCATCTTTACTAATGTAATTAACCCACCATGTTCCGCTAGCAGGGGTGAATACTTGTTGTACATTTTCAAGGTCAACAGTTAATACATCAGTTGAACTAGTATGTACAAAATCAGTCATGCAATAGTTTTGTCTAGCATACAACCATGCAGAGTGTTTTAAAAATTCAATTTGATTCTCTGGATAAAAATGTTTTTTGTTTTTTCGTATATCATCAGTAAACACTTCGATAGTCTGCTGATTTTGTAAAGCACAACTTATAATATTCCAACCATGACATTTGTGATTATATGTCTGTGAATTATTACCCCAACGGATCCATGTTGGTGTATAATCATCATGGATGTTATAGGGACTTTTTATTGGCTCTGTTTGTGTATGTAGAGCTCCGAGTTCTTGATCTCCAATTTCTGGGTATCCAAGCTCTTGATAAATTTTTAAATTGATGACATAGCATTGATGATGCAGTTCATAATATGCTTCTTTTCTATCTAGAATGTGTCCGGTGATAAAAATTTTATCTGAAACAATGTTATCTAGCTCGTTGAAGAAACTATCGCCATTGATAAATTCTGTTCCAGTACTAAACACCACTGCGTATTTGTATTGTTTACTTGCTTCTACAAGTAACACATCTTCATAGTAACCTTGTAATACACTGTAGCCTTTAATACATAAATGATTTATGGTGTAATCGGCTTGATTTTTAACTAACTCTTTGGTCCAAGCAGACTTGTATTCGTTAGTGCGATCAACGAAGCAGAAAACAATATCAGGATTACTTGATTTGAATTTAATTAAGCTCATTGTTCTTATTATAACTTCTAACGATCAATTCTGCAAATTCTTTTTTTCGATTGCCAACTACACAGTGGGCGATCATATGCATCCTCGGAGTGTTACTATTATTAACAACAGTGTGCGTATCTGTTATATTAACTACAAATGCATTGCCAGCCTTCCAAGGGACTCTGCCGTATGAGTCTAAATCCATATAACAATTATCTGGATGCGTAATAGCAACGTTGATTGGAATCATATGGTCCATCATATCAAATTCTGTATTCTTAACTCCGTTAGGAGCATCGCAATGCGGAGCAATCACACCGCCAGCCGCTAATTCCATAAACCTTAATCTTGCAAATCGTTCTGTTGGAAAGGATTTCCAGAATGCTGTTATAGTAGGGCATTCGTCAGCAATACTAGTCCAGTGGTATTCGTTAGGTAACGCATTATCATTAGTACCGGTAATATCTATACCTAGGCCATGCAGACAACAGCTACGCCATCCGTCATGGCCATCTCCGTCACGATCTCTATGATTTACCAAATGCTGTTTAATCCTATTTGTTTCAACTATCCATTTATCTATGTCAAACCCAAGATCTAGTCGAATCCATCCAATTGGTTTACGTAAGATAGCAGTTGCTTGTGATATAATGTCCATGATATATTTAACGTCATTATAGTAGTAGATAAATATTTCATGATTTCCGAAACGGCATACACTGTATCTTTAGACCTTATCAAAGAAGCTAATCTTAATTTTCCAGCTGGGCTTTTAGAAGACGAAGTAGAGTTTACACTAAACACTCCGACTAAACATTTTTTTTACGATGCTTGGGCTATTAAGGATGAGTACAAAGGTACTGTTTGGGAAAAACTCTATAATAGTTTACCTGCTGATAAAGGTGAAGCTAGAGTTATTCGATTAAACGCAGGAGAGTGCTATATTAGTCATGCAGACATCGATGATCGCTACCATTTAAATTTATCTGGTACAAATTGCTTTTTAATTGACCTAGACACTAAAAACTTACATGGCTTAACAACTGATGGAATTTGGTATGACATGAATGCGGGTAAAATACATACCGCAACTAATTTTGGTAACCGTGTTAGGTTTCAATTAGTAATTAGAAAACTACTTCATAGAGGAGATTTCAAAGATAGGGTTGATGTTACTATTCAACCTAAAACAAAAAGCAATAAAGATGATTGTCGTTATTTGTTTGATGGCATTATTAGTCCCTGGTTAAACGACATTAACAAGAAAGGCCTGCTTGACAATTTTATGTATAAGAATGGTGTTGTTAATTTTACAATAGACCATTGGTATTTTCATGAACTACAATCGATCTTGCCTAATGAATTTGTGATATCAATATGAAATTATACACTGCAACACTAACTGAACACTTATGTGAAAGTTTAATTAAAGAACTTAGCACACAAACGGTTGAACCTAGTCATGGACATATGGAGTTGACTAAAGACAATCCATACTATAATGATTATGTTAATCAAACTGAAACATTAACATCTGTAGGCTATGACGAACATACTGTAGAATATCGCCACTATCAATCCGGTGTACATTTCCATAAAAATTATGAACTTGTTATAAGTATGGCCGTTCACGCTAAACCGCTAATGTGTTGGGTTAGTGAAATACGTCCGGGAAAATGCACACCGTGGCATTGGGATATTAATCCCTGGGAAAAAGAACACGAGCAACTAGGTACACTTGTTAGATATTTTTGCTTTTTAAGTAAGCCGGCAGCAGGTCATGTATTTGTCACAGCCGACGATGCATACTATATGGAACAACAGGGTACTATATATCAATATGCTGATTTACACTCCTGGCATGCAGGATCTAATGTAGGTCTAGCACCTAAGTTTTTATTAACCTTTACTGGCTATAAGTAACTTAAATTCTTCTGTAAAGTTACCATCGATACGTAATCCGTAACTTTGCTCCATAGTAGCATTGCCACCGTGCCAATCTTGATCATTCCACCATGCGGCACGACTGTTGATATATGTGTGGTTACGCTTTTCAGGATCCCACAAATAAAAAGGTTTCTTTGTATTAGGACGTATGTGTATAAACTCGTTTACTGTATCCGTATAACCTTCTTGCAATCCTTTTTCGCCATCTAAATCTCTATGCTCAAAAGGTACACCCCCTGCTTCGCAGTGGAAGAATATTACTCGTCCGATGTTTTCGAATATGCCTGCGGTAATCAAATTTTCTACCCATGCAACTGTTCCTGGAAAGTATGCGGCTTCGGGCGTAAGTTTTCTAGTTGCACCTCGATCGTCCCAACTACCCTGTTCCCATAGGAAGTAGTAAATGTACGGGTCATATGCGCCCATGGCCATTTTAATGTAGCGTGTAAACCTGTTGCGCACAGTAAAATCTTGGAAGTCTCTATATAGATCAATGCCGCCTTGCTTAATAGGGTTGTCATCCGGTAGTGCTAAAAACTCTTCTATGGCTTTATAGATAGGTTTCCAATTTGGAATATAACTCATGTCTTCTATTTTAAAGGCTGGCTTCATCCACGTTCCTTCTTTAGCAAACTCTCGAGCATCCGCAAATCCTCGAAGTATTTCAGGTTGTAATTGATCAAACGTATCCATATCAAGATACGGAGTCATATCAATATATGGTCGATTGTTAATACCTTTAATCACAATAAATGTCCTTTGCTTTTGCTATAAAATCATCTGGGTAGTTTGTTCTAAAACTTTCGAAACACAGTATCTGTAATTTGTCTAGTGGTTGTGGTTCATTCCAATCAAGCCCCATTGCCGCTACCTGTGTTCGCATAATTACTTGTCTACTGCTATGTATATGACTGCTATGATCTGCTATGCTTATAGCACCTTCATCTGCGTTGTAAGTAAAGAAGTAGTTGATACTTTTAAGTTGGCCATTAATGATAAAATAGCTACTAGGATGCATACTAAATTTGTACCAGCCTAATGCTTTGTGAGCTTTAATTATGGCTAACATTTGTTCTTGCCAGTCGGGCAATACTTTTTTGTAATTAGCTATGTTGCATCCTGCTTTATTCCAAAAATCAACTCCGTCGACTTCTAGATATATTTTTCGTTTGTTAAGATCAATTTCTAAGATCTTAGGAACCATACGAGGATTATATAAACTCATCTGTTGTAAGTATAACAATTCTCTAGACCATTTTTCGTCCATCAGTGCAGGATCAACTATTTCATTTTGTCCTTTGTGATATTCAGTATCATTATGATACCATTGCACAAAAGTCTTTTTATCTTCTGACATAAGGCTAGTGTAGATTAGATTATTTCTACTTGGCTCTTCGCCAGGAACATGATTATAGTAATACTCAAATTTCATATATGTATTACCTTGTCTGCAAATTTTTGTATACTACGGTTTAATAGTTCTTCGTGTTTTTCTTTGTTCATAATCCCTACAGTGCTTAGTAATATTTTAGTACGGGTAGTAGGGTCAGCGGCATGTTCTACATCTGTGTTGTTAAATGCAAAACATCTATACTTAGGATCTATTTGCGGCCAAATCTTTTCTCCATTGTGTACAAAATGAAATGTATTATGTACAGGGTCAGTTATATAGATAACGTATCGCCGCGGCTCAGGCATGTTATACTCTGCATCTTTATGCGGGGGTATTGTTCCTATCTGCATAATAAACCCACTTGTGCCGATTTGGTCAAATGGTAGTGCTCGAATACATTTTGCCAATCCTGGAAAGCGTTCTTCGAATCCTGGATGAAAAAATAAGCCGGGGTTATCTATAGGTTTACGCTCTTCAGCCCAATCGAGCCATGCACGATAGGAATGCCAATCTTTAGGTTCTTCACGTAGTGCTACGTAGCACCACTCGTGACGGCCTTCTTTGTATTCCCAGTAATCATTGTCGGTGATCTTATTAGCATGGAACCAATCGATAACATCTTGTTCTTCGGGTACGTCAAATTCTATGTCTATAGGTGTGTACACTACAGTCATGATATTTCGCCAGTTATTTGTTGTAACTTAGGAAGATCATCTCTTTTGAATCTAAATACTATCCCTATCCTGTCTGTAATATCGTAATTCTCTGTTTCGTGCGGAATGATAGTATCAACTAGATAAACACTGCCATCGGCATCCATATTAAATAATTGTTGAGATTCATCAGTATCCCAGAATTTAAACACTGCGGCTGGTGCTTCGTATATCGGAATATGGGCAGTATATTCATCACCTTGATCAGTGTGTCTAGTTACCTTGCCACCAGGCGGTTGTACTACTAAACTCCATCGGTATGTGTAAGGCATAAGTGCTTGCAACTTAGTTACAAGTCCAAACGCTAATTCTGTGTTCCTATAATCACATCGTTCATGGGTGCTGATATTATATGGTGGGCACGGAATAGCTATGTCAACTAAATTGCTTTGTATTGCCCATCCGTAAGGTAGTAATGTGCCAGTATCTGACATCATGCGGTCACGCCATTCTTCAGTTATGTCATTACCGTGCCGTTCCCAGTTCCATTTTAAATGATCGTAATCAGACACTAGAGTATGATAGTACTCTCTTAGGCTATCTAATTTAACTGTGAAGTTCAACTTAGTTACTGCGTTATCTAACATTTTTTTCCCACCTATGCATATTTAAGTAAATATTAGTCCATGCAAAACAGATATGATTTAAACGATACTCACATAGTTATATACTACAAGTCTCTTCCAAAATTTGAAGAAGCTAGGCAACTTTGCCTAAAGGAAGATAATTGGTTAAGGCATAATTATACTGAGGAGAATTTAGTGGTAGAGCATCACACAGGCTACGGGGTGGTCTACCAAACCAGCACGGGTAAGCCTATGGTCATGGGTGGAGTTTTTAGGGACGAGAGATATCCTGCCAATGTGGCCAAAATGATTAATAGGCTTTATACATTTCCTGAGTTTCGTATGAAGCCAACTGATATGACTGATGGGTTTAGAGTTACTTGCAAACTAATTAACGCATTAGAAAAAGTAAACAATTACGATTTATACTTGATCACTATGCAGAATCGTAATCGCGGAGGTAAACGCTGGTGGGGAACATGGGTTGATCAAATGGCTATTGCTAGTAATAATAAATGGACGTTAGGTAATGGTTACATACAAACATGCCCGTGGCCTGTACAAAAATGTTGGCAAAATTTTGTCTACTGTGAAACAGTTGCCGGAGCATTTGCAGAATGGGATACTACACTTATTAATGATGCTGAATGGAATCAATTGGAAGAAGGTAAATGAATTTAAACACAAAAATTAGACTGCTACAGGCATTTAACCATATAGTGGCTGTACCTGCAATCGTGTATGCACTAATAACAGCACAGTATTATCTGCTAGGTATCGCATTTGTATCATGGCTTATTATAGGACCAATTAGTAGTGTAGTAACATTACATAGATTGCTAACGCATAAGAGTTTTACTACGCACCCGTGGATTGAAAATTCATTGAGCTTGATTAGCGTAATCTCTACCATAGGCCCTACTATAAGTTGGGTAGGATTACATCGACAACATCATGCAAGATCTGACAAAGAAGGTGACCCGCACAGTCCGTATATTGACAATAAATTTAATGCTGTACAGGCGTTAAAAGTATGGTGGGGGTATGATTGGGCTATTCCAAATATTCCAGTTGCCTATGTTAAAGATCTAATGAAAAACCCTGTTCACAAATTTATATTCAATAATTATTTTAAAATAATATTTGTTTTTTCTTTAGTTGTATTACTAATAAACCCTATCCTCTGGTTATTTGTATACGTTGTTCCTGCTAGTATGACTGTACACTTGATTGGTGTAGTCAACGTACTTGGCCACGGGCACGGTTACAGAAATTTTGAAACCAAGGATCGAAGTACGAACAGCTGGATTGCTAATATTGTAAGTCTAGGCGATGGGTGGCATAATAATCATCATGCTAACCCAGGAGAATGGAACACTAAAAAGTTATGGTGGGAATGGGACTTAATGGCGCAAGTAATTAGGATTATTAAAAAATAATGGGTACTTTTTATGTGTCAACCCCAGAGCTAGCATATGTGCATATACCACGTACTGGCATGGCTATGAAAAAAATTATTGCAGAGTGGCTTAAACCTAACTTTAATGTTAATGATACAGATGAATGGATGATTGATCATCCGCATTTAGGTATAGTTAAAGATTGGTATCCGTATGCTAAGACTATGAGTGTGGTCCGTAACCCGTGGCAACGTGTATATAGTTTGTATCGTAAAGTAAGTACCGAAGGGTATTGGTTAGATTGGAATAATCAAACCCTGTTAGATTTAAAACCTATCAATGAATGGATCGAAGACTACTGTAATCCAGAAGTAGAATTTAATTTTCCTCGATGGTTTACGCGATTCACTAATCAAATTGATTTCATTCACGTTAACGATGAAAACGTTGATTTTGTCTGTAAGGCAGAAACACTAGAAGAAGACTTCAAAAAAGTAAAGGAATATCTAAATTGCGATATTCCTTTACCTGATGTTAGTGGGTATGACCACTATGAATACAAACAGTATTTTAACGATCGAAGTATTAAACTAATTGCTAAAATACACGAGCGTGATATAGACTACTTTAAATTCTATACCAGCTAGTATTACTTAATCTATAGATATATCTAAATGCTGTAGGTGCAGTAACAGCACCTACAAACGATCCGATAACAGTACCGGTACCTAATGCTAAGGTACAGTTGTTGCTGGCAATCGCGAATCGACAAATTTGTCCATCTTGTGGGGTTGCTGGCATATTAATTGTTACAGTATACCCAGATGCCGCATTTATAAGTACGTTGTCTGTAATAGTTGCGCTTAGACTTTGAGCACCTGTTGCACTAACAGCAATGTAATTTACACTGGTAATAACTTCTAGCCCATACTTAACAGTAGGCACTGATAGTACACCTTTAGGGTCAAGTGTCATGTACTTACCTGTGCCGACAGAATTAATATTACCCATCGCTATAGTAGTATCGACAGTAACAGCATTAGACAATGTTCCGGTATCAGTAATGTATGCACTAATAAAGGCGCCGCTAGCTAAACCAGCCATCTGATTAATTCCGGTGTACGCATCAAATTTGATTAGTCCGATTGAGTCACCGTTTTGTACAACAGTTGGTATCGGTAATGTGCCTCGTGATGCACCGAGTTTAAGTGTAGGTTGTGCTTGTGAGAAGCCTGTTGTTACACCACGTAAACAGAAAGGTTGTGTAAGGCCGCTAGTATCAGTGTTGAATACAAATGACCCAGGTTGACTCGCTTGCCCAAATACTAGTAATCCTGAAATTTGTGAAATACCTGTTACAGCAGTATTGCCTGGAACAATATCAGCAAAGTTTAACATTGATGACACGTTTAACGCACTTGATGTAACAATACCAGTATCTACACCGTTCGCAAGAACATTTAATGTTCCTGTACCTGTGCCGGCTGCAAATAATGAGCCGCCGATTGTTGTTGATAGTGTTATTGAATACGGAGCAGAAACTGATCTAATATAATAAGTTCTATAAGGAACGATATTGCCGAATGATGAAGCTGTCTGGCTAGTTAACATAAACACAATCGGCATGTTAACTCGCATGTTTGTAACAGATGCTAGAGTAATAGTATCTGATGCAGTAGCTGATGCAGTTGTTGATATAGGTGTTGCATATATCTGCCCTGTAATGTTTATATTACCATTACCAGTAATTTGTTTTCCAGCTAATCCTAAGTCGCCACCTAATGTCGGTGTTATATCTGCACTAACAGTAGCAATACCAACACCGTCTAGTGTTACATTTGCTGACAATGTATGGTTTGTTGGATTGTATACAAATGCAATGTTAGAATCAGGTCCGCCTGATTGGAATGTAGTAGTCGATAGACTTGCGGTTGTAAATGATGTTATAAAAACACCAGCTTGTGCATTAGCTAAACTAGTAGATAATTTAATACGGGTACTATCAACTATTGAAGTGATATAGTATGTTCCAGTAGTTAATCCACTCCCACCAGTACCGAGAACTATAAATGGTGCTAGAGGTGCTAAGTTTGTTGTTGATCCAACTGTAACTTTATCAGGTCCGACTAACCCAGTAATTGTGCCTGTTATGTTTGGAGACCCAACTGCGGTAAGCATGGCTGCGGCTGCATCTTGTGCCCGCTGTGCTGTAAAATACTGTCGTACTGTACCTTCGCTAACGTTGTCAGTAGTAAGGCTTAGTCCGGATCCAGTAAAATCAAATGCTTGTGTACTGTTGTTCCAAGTTAGCCCCTGGCCTGCTGACGCCGCAAGGATGTTAACACCACCTGCGGTTGTACCATCTCCGATGTATAGTTTTTGAGTGTCTGAAACCCAAATTGGTTCACCTACGTCAGGTGTAATCCCTGTTCTTTGGCCTGCAGTTCCGCGTCTAATTTGTAGCGACATGTGCTATCTCCGTTATACTGTGAATCAACTAAATGATTGTTATAGTGTATTTATTAAAATGACCAGAACGTATAGCCAAAAAAATAGGGCCCTAAGGCCCTATTTTATGCTAGTTTTACTAGTTAGCACTACTAAAATTACCGTTTCTAAAACCAACTTGTCCGCCTTCTGCTTCAATCCGCTTAATAACATCTTCAAGCAAGATAGGAGCAAAGTCAGTTTGTTCCACGCATACACAATGATAGCGCACATCGTTCTCATCGCTGTACAGAACTTCTCCAGTTCTAGCATCAACTCCACGAGCCTTACGCACACGGTTTGCGTGAGTATGTCCGTGAATGTTAACCCCAAAACGTCCTAAACTATCTGTATGCAACGGAATATGACTAAGGATCATTCCATCCATAACGTGATAAGCTCTGAGCTCTCTAAAGTACATACGATATTCGTCGTCCCTAAAGATATCGTGATTACCACGAATTAAAACTTTGTCGCCGTTTAAGCGACTCATGATACTTAACGCTTTACGATTGATGACAACATCACCTAAGTGGTAGACCTTGTCAGTGGGCTTTACCCGTTCGTTCCACGCCTTGACCATAGCTTCGTCCATTTCCTCTGCTGAGTCCCATGGACGAAGTTTTGTAACACCATCGTTACGGGTGAAGCGGCATACACCTGTGTGACCAAAGTGCGTGTCGCTAACTAAAAATACACTAGGCATTATGCCCTCCTTTCTTTTTTAACTCGACCGATGCGAGATGCTTTATTCCAATCGTATGCTACTCCATCTGGGCATACTCCGTTCCTTACAGTATCAACACCAAAGATACCGCAGACTTCAAAGTCTGCTCCTTTAATAGTTACAAAAATACCAACAGTTTTGGCAAATGCCATAGCATCGTCCAGGGTAGGATAACTATTGAGCGGAAGTCCTGATTTGCTTATTACTTTGTACATGAGTGTATTATACACTCATTTTGACGATTAGTCAACCAATCAAATGTCTCCGTCCTGACGCATATACTCGTCTCCTGCTAGAGGAACTGGCTTTTCATCCGTATCATAAGTCCAACCCAACTGCTTCATCATGCGATGCTTGACTAGCAAGTTAGGCGCACGAAAACGCCCAGTGTCGCCGAATCCCATCATAACTCCGACCTCACAAACCGCACCCGATCTGCAAATGCCAGCATAGCAATGAACAACCACATTCATACGATTTTCCAGTGCGTGTTGTAGCAAGCGAACAAGCTCTGCGGCCTGCTCATGACTACAACGCATAGCTTCTTCTAGGGCAAAGTCTTTTTCTTCAATGTCCAAAAATTCAAAGTTGTGACGCTCTTTGAATTCGTGCTTGGCTTCAGGACGCCAGCTGGCTGGATCAACAATGCTGATCAGCATACTATTTGGGCCAGCATCGTGATGAAACCCAATTGGGATATCAGCGGCCGCTACATTTTCAATCCAAGGCATTATACCCTCCATATTTCTTTGAAACCCTCATCATTAGTAGGGTATTCAAAATTATCAATCATTCCCTGTACAACTTCCCAAGGAATCGGTTGGTCAACACGATTAGCCAAACGTTCTTTTAATACTTCTATTGCAGGAGTTGGAAACACCACAGCAATATGATGATAGTCGTGAAGCATATTGAACTTACGAGCACGACTTTTAACAGTAGTACTAGTTTGATCCCAAAG